>TARA_B110000902_G_scaffold267006_1_pt1 | contig 14453 bp, 15 predicted proteins | sample TARA_B110000902 | Tara Oceans TARA_B110000902 (sample SAMEA4398009) | marine metagenome | biome: Polar Biome; feature: [SRF] surface water layer (ENVO:00010504); material: water (ENVO:00002006), including particulate matter (ENVO:01000060) such as... | depth 5 m | reverse complement strand
TGTTTTGAGATTGCCTGATAGTCATCAGATTGCATCCAAGCAAAGGCTGACTCCTTTGACGGAAACTCAATAAGCACGGAGCGCGTAGCTTCCCACTCACCGGCAATAACCAAAGGCTCTTCATCGACACTTAACAGCTTGCCATCAAAATTTGAGAAAATATCCTCGAATTTATCTTCATATTTGTCGTACTCATTGCGGTCAGTGATAGTCAGTCTAGAAAGAATGTATATAGTCATATTTTTTTACTCTTTAAGATAAAGTTTTTTTACGGAATCGATGGGTGACCTTTAATTCGAAGACTCTAATTTGGTTCCTGGAACTGAACCTCTTCTACATCTTTATTCCTTGAACAAATAACGACAGTGCCTACCATTTTTTTATGCCAACCTTCTAGTTTAGAATATCAAGCCACTCAGAGAAACACTAGACCTAAAGGAATTAAAAAAAATAGTACACAAAATATCTTTTACTGATTAACCTAAGGTTAGATTATTACCAGTTTGAGCGTCCACAGTTTTTACATGTAATGCTATTTCCCCTCAAGTGGCACACTTATAAACCAAAAAAAACAGTGGCCATAATTGAAAATATGTAACAGATCAAAAAGTTTAGGAATATCTTGGAAAAATTGGTCAGCTTCGAAGTAGCTAACTCTATAAGTCAGCTACAATATTGGAAAAGTGACTACAATAGGCAGGATTTTATCAATTATACTAAGACTAAACCTCGTTCAGAATAAAACGTATTAAATATTTACCGTATATTTCCATTCCATGACTCCTGATTTTGCTCTCCATTGTTTCGTAAAACTCTAAAATACTTAACGACTGGTAGGTGACATGGAGTTAAGTTGAACCTGCACCCCAATAACCAAGCCTGGCCAGAGCATTGGCCGACGAGCCAAGTTAACTAAATCGCTACATTGAAGATGATGATTGACTCAAAATAATAATATTTTGCTAATAATGACTAGGTAAAGTAAGCATCGTATTGAATACTAATAATGGAACCTTTCCATATATTTTCAAATTCTGATTTAGTTATATGTATAACTCTACCGTAGGCGGGATCGAAAAATACTACTTTCCCGTTTTCGGTAAAAAGAATAACTAAAAAATGACTGTCTCCAACATGGACTATAACTGGCTGATCTCCTTTTATTGGTAAATCACTCCACTTAGCCAAGCCGCCTAAAGCTACAAAACCATACGTCTGAAGTATTTTAACTAATTCAAACATACTATAGCCATGAGCTTGAGCTGGCGGAAACTCATTATAAATACCGTCTTCAAATACTAGCCCACCCATTTTTGTAATGACAAATGCAAGGACGGCAGCGCCACATGTATTTTGACTCTGTTGTTTAAACAAAGGGGATAATGTATCGGGAAAAATATCCGAGGGTTCACCAATAACTTTTTCAATAGTTGATAGAAAGTAGCTATTAATAGAATATCCTTTAGTTAACATCAACATAGAGAAATTAATACAAATTGCGAGGACTGAAAAGAAAACTATAGATAAGGTCAAAAAAAAGTATGTATGTGTCCGTTGATTATTAGCCTTAACCAAGGAGAATCGATTTTTTAATAAAAAAACTATAAATATAACAAAGGAAAATAATGGAGTCAGCCAATAGAAAAACGATATTCTGTTGGTATCACTGATATATATATCCCATTCATATATACGCGGTGTATTGCCTAAATTATCAATAACTAAATCTAGGTTTAGCGGGTTTAATGCAAAAGAGATACCGTTATTATTTAAAAAAACTATTGGGATTTTATGAGCCATGCCAAAGGCTATAACATACGCAGCATGAGTGTGAGCTAGGTAGGTATTACCCAAAGAACTATCGTCTGTCAGCACGACAATAAAATCGACATCTTGCTGAATCAAACGCCTATAATGGGATTCAAACAATGCCTCAAAACATATTACCAAACCTACTTTACCAACTACGGTTTGAAAAACATGTACTTGCCCTGAAACTAGTTCTGATTCTACTATTGGAGCCAGTAAAGTTTTGGCACCTATATCTACTAACTTTCCATTAGAAAAAAGTGTAGCAGTATTCATTTTTTTCCCTTCACTATTAAACTCATGGCCGGTAGCAATTAAATCTAAACGACTTTTTTCAGTCATGAAACCCAGCTGTTGACTGTTTTCTTTTAAACCAAATATCGGCGTCTTTATCGCCCCCTCAGGCCAAAGTACTAACCCTTCGGTCTTCGAACTTAGCGCATAATTTGTCATATTAATAAGCGATTCCTTTTGCTTATTCCTTTCGTATAATGACCATGCAGACTTAGCTAATTCCGACTGACTAATACTTGGCTGAATGCCTTTAATAGCAACCACACGTGTTTTCTCATCCAATTTATCGACAATTAAAAATAAATAAACAGATAATACACATAACGAAAACAACAGAGCTGCTGCAAGTTTACTTCTAGACAATAACAGCCAAAATATACAACTATTAACAAAAGTGATAACAAATTCATTGCCGTAAAAACCAACTATGGATAATAGGCTTGGAGCACTGAAGGATAACAATGGAGAAATAGCAAGGGGGATGCCAAAAATTTCATGGCCCATCACAACCGATATCACCCAACAGCAAGGAAACGCAAAGATAATCCAACTACGAGGAAAAAATCTAAAAGCAATCCAACATAATCCAACACTCATTGAGAAATATGCTGAACCCAATATCAGCGAACCAAAGACTAGAGTTTTATCCCATGATAGTAATGCTTGCGGGAACTCAGAAAACCAAAATAAGCCGACTATAAAACCTGCAGTTATACTTGTTAACAATCCAAAATGGCGAACAATATATAGCAGCGGACACAAAGCAAAAAAGGCAAAATAACCAAGGCTTAAAGGTGGAACGGCTAGCTTTAATAAAATACCGGATAATGTAGTCAACAATAACCAAACTAGTCTCTCTCTCATAGTAGAGGTATTATATCTAATTGATTTACTGTTGAGATAATCTCCAAAACCCATCTATATTATGCGTCTTATTGGTTTCAGAATCATGTAATCCTAACGTCCAAGTACCAAAAGGCCTAGAAATATTCGCTGTTTCTCCAAGATTAAAAATAGCAGAAAAGTCTCCGCCCATAACTTTAATATTTGACCTATTAGTTATACCTCCAGCAAAAGACCCTTTAACAATTCCATTGTTACAGGAACTAATTCCTGAAATTTCTATTACAGGCTTTGCCCCACTCTTACCAGAATCATCTTTAAGCATTACTGAAAATAACAAATTATGATTTTCAGTCTTAGTGAAATTTATAGTGCCATAACCAACTGAACCACCTAAGAATAGCGCTGGGTATTTGCCAGTAATATCGCATTTAGTATCATTTTTATCGCGATAATTATCACAGCCAAAGAGTGAAATTGAGACAGTTAGAATAACTAAAATTTTATATCGAAAACTTTTCATAATATTGAACAATTAATTGAGCTCACGCTTAGCAGATAATACCGCTTGTGCTTGTGCTGAAAAGTGACCAGCAGAACCACCCATTTCATAGAGCAAATGATCTAAAGAATCTGTTGACTTAGCTCGACCGATAGCACGAATAACAGCGGATTTTATGTCATCAACATTACTATTGATAACCGCATCCTTAAGCTCTTGCTCTTGTTTTTTGTATCGTTTTATATCGACAGCAGGGATATATCCTTCATACTTAGTAGCGATATACAGCTCCTTACCTATAGTTTTAGCATTAAGGAAAATATTTTCAAGCAAAGCATACGAATCATAATTATCTATGTAACCCATGCTTTCAACTAAAATCTGTGTTTCTAACATAGACAAATCGCTTTCGTTAAAAATCAAATCACTGGCACCCATTACAATATCGGATTTTTTTAAACCTTCATAATGAGATACAACATGTGAAATATCTTTAGTTAACGGTGAGTCGATAAATTCCCGACGACTACTCTTTATAAATTTTTTTTCTAAAGTGTTATGATTATTAGGCAGTCCACAAGTTAATGCGGATTCACTTAGCCCTTTTTTGATATATTTAATGATTTCACTTTTACCTTTGGAGGATTTTAGTTCGTTTAATGAATCTCCAACCTTTGCTGCCGAAACACTATTAGAAGCAAGAATAAATATAATTGAAGCACCTAAGATTTTAAACAATTTCTCAGACTTCATAATAAAATTCCTTATATATAATAACGCAATTTATAAAAATTTCTATGTTAATCCAAATCAGTAACGCCACTTCCATTTCCACCGTACATTACAGCACACTGGGAACCACTAGTGGTAAGGCCAACGAGAACAGGGTTGCTAGCGTTTATAGCTTCTCCTCCATAACCAATAGTACTGCACATGAAGTTACTCGAGGCGGCCCCAGAACAATTATCTGTTATATGGGCCAACCCCTGTGTGTGCCCTATCTCATGGAGTATCAGTCGCACAGCTTTACGAAAACCACTGGCGTTGATAAACGAGTCTTCTACTAACATTATATTATCCGAAAAACTGTTTGCCAAACCGACATAACCACTTGGAATGTCATTAACTACGAAAACTCGAAGATACTTTTTGCCCTCGATAGCATCAAGATTCGCAGCTGTATTTATAAAATTCTGGTGAAGCGTTGGTATTGAATTAGCATTAACAGGAGGACGAGTATAATCTATAGATGTCGGTGCCCAAGCGGTAGCGTCTAAAGTGGTAATGCCCAAAAATCTAAACTGAATACGCCGATTAAGGTTACAGGCCTGCATAACTTTGTCGCCATTATAGGCCTTTATAGGTAATTGCCCATTAGGCAAAATTGTAGATGTGTCTCCGTTAGCTCTCCAGTCAGCAAAATCCCAAGCTAAATCACCAGGGATTGATGCGGCTTGATTACCATCTTTTATGTTATAAAATTTCACTCCTAGGACACGGACACTAGGACTTATATCGATATTTGCAATTGTGCCGCCATTCGGAACAAACGTACATTGATTGTTCGAGGATCCGTTTTGATTCCCCGAACATACTAAGAATTTTATTGGCTTTGGACTTCCATTCAGAGGATATTTCATACTAGAAACCCAAGTACCTGACTCTTCATTCGACTGTCCAGTTGATGAGGTTGAAACAGTAGTATTCCATGTTTTACCATTACCGACATTTTGATGAACTATAGCTGTCCCTGATTTAGCTAATAATGTATCAATTCTACCAGCTATATATATGTTGTCTTTGCCAATACGGGCGTTTGGTGAAACAGATGTCACGCTGATACTGGCGCCACCAATTCTTACCTTTAGCTCGTCTTCAGATAGAACTTGTATCTCGGCTTTCAATGAATTGGCACACAATAAGATAAAAAAAATAAAAAATAGTGACCGATTATTCATTGGCCTTCCTTCCTGAGATATTTATAAATAAAGATTAGCTAACAATTATAATTAAGGTTTAGTGTAGTGGTTATATCAGTATTTACTAATTAAAATGCCAATTAATAACTAAACGGTCTAATTTTCCTGAAAAATATTATTGTAATCAAACTGTAACATGACGACATTACTGAATATTATGGATCACCACCAGTGAGTGGCTGGAAAATTTATATTCATCGATGGCAATAAACCGAATTAAAACTTTTGATCGAAGTCTTCATTCTATTGCTCGAATCTATCATTTCCATAAATAAAAAATTGATTTATCCCCCATCTATATCGATATATACTGATGTTAATGACGTATCTAAAAAACAACATACTTATTTAAAAATACCAAAAAACATCCTTTTATTCACAGAGACATCCTAGTTATCAATACTGTCTTACAGTCAATTATAAAAATTATTTTTATTTCGCCAATAAAATTAACTACAATGAAACCCTCATAAATAAAACCATCCTGTCAATATTAGTATTGCAGTTCGTATTTAATAAAAAACTTACTATTAAACACTTAAGTCAATTCGACTAAACGGCTCTGATTGATTGTTTTTCAATCACTCCGCCCCTCTTATTTCTAACCAAGCTATAGCTCGATTCAAATAGTTTTGACTATAATTACTAATTAATGATTTAAAGTCGGCATACCGATTATTCTAACTCGCTATGGAGTATTTAATACAAGAACCTTTTCAATCTTCCAACGCCTTAACCATTATAGAACTCAAGGTGCTACCAGCATTGCGGTGTTTTGAGATTGCCTGATAGTCATCAGATTGCATCCAAGCAAAGGCAGACTCCTTGGAAGGAAATTCAATAAGTACTGAGCGCGTCGCTTCCCATTCACCCGCAATAACTAATGGCTCTTCATCGACACTTAGCAGTTTGCCGTCAAAATTTGAGAAAATCTCCTCGAATTGACTTTCATATTTGTCGTACTCAGTGCGGTCAGTGATAGTTAGTCTAGAAAGAATATATACAGTCATGTTGTTTTACTCGTTAGGGTAATAAAGGTTAGATGCAAGGGAATTAATGCGCCCCTTTCTCAAATCGATCAAATAATACTCACTCCGCCCTCTTTGATTCAGACAGCTTTTTTCAGGCTGAAAAGAGAGATAATGAATGCAAAAATAATTGTTACAACACAAGAAAGACTTGCAAGCCAAGGTGTTGCAGCACCAGTAGTGCTATATACATATAGCGTCGTAGCCAAGGTTATTGACCAAAATACTAATCCACAAACCGGAATTGCATAGAAAGACCAACGATCATCATATTTTATAAATGGAAATATGATCATTAGAAACATGCTTAATGAAACTGTTATGGCCGCTCCCCCACAAACTTTAAAAACAGCTAAGTATACTAATTTTAATCCTGGTTGAACTTGAGACCAGTCAAGCCCTGATATTTGCTGATGATACGAAAAATATTCTGCCGCGGTAATAAAATTGATTCCCATTCCTGCGGTCATAACCGCAACAAAAAAATACAAAACGGCTGATGTTGATTTTAACTTATTCATGATAATTCTCTATTTTTGAAAATAGCTAACGTCGCAAACACGGGCGCACGGAGTTGAATTAATGGGGTCTGAGTAAACTTTTTACCCAACCGTTTCTTGTCATTTTTACTCATACCATCACCTTCTTTGGCCTTCTCCTTTTTTGAGGAAGTAATTCTGGGTTTAAATTTCATTTCAGTAAACAGTTTACTCTGACCCCACTTACTAATTTTCTCTAAATCATCGGTTAGTTTTGTTTGGCTTTACCAAATACTATGGGTAAATCTAGATATGTTTTTATACCTGCACTAGCATCACACACTACCGGAATACTATTAACACAATGCATGGCGGTGGCCACCATACCGGGGTTACGTTTTTGTACCTCTGACCAATCCATATCGCGAGTTGGATGCACGCCGTGGGTTTCTACATACACCGGTGGGTCGCCTTCAACTTTCATTGAAAAACACTCGCCACGCCCTTCAATCGTTGCTTTATCAAACCAGCCAGCTTCAATATTGTCGGTGCCCATATACCAGTTCACTTCAGCTTTAATAACCACCTCGCCACTGCGAACCCCCTGCCAACGAAAACGCTGGGCAGCCAACAAACCAGGTTCAATTATGCCCATTGGCGAGTCGATCGGTGCGGTTGCTAAGGCAATATCATGGGTAGACGTTATTGGGCCGTCTAATTTAAATCCCATGGCGTCAGCGATCATATGAATAGATTGGCCAAAGCCCGCCCCCAGAAAATCGAGCATAAAGCTTTCACGCGCCTGTTCAGGAGTTTTGCCAAACAACATAATATTATGCAACACATCAACGGCGCCGTAGGTACGAACGTCTGAATATTCTTCACAGCTCACATAGCTTATGTCGCGGGAAAATCCAGACATCATTAATGGCCACTTTTCAGTAACACCGCCAGGGTGAATGCCAGTGCCATGTAAGCTTACATTGCCCTGGGCGCAAGCCGCTTCAATTGCTTGTGTGTCAAGATCATGCGGATAAAACCAGCCTAATGGCGTAACAATATTAATGCCCGCAGCTAGTAACTTTATAATTTCAGCTTCTTTCGCCATTAACGGGCTATAAAGTACACAGTCAGGCTTTAGCGCTATAACCGTTTCAATATCGTTACTGGCTTTAATGCCAGTAATTAAGTCGCTTCGCTCAGCTAGCTCACCAGCATCTTTGCCCACTTTATTGTCGTTATATACCCATACCCCTACTAGCTCTAGACTCGGGTGTGAAATAATCCCCTCGATAGCGGCACGACCTAAATTTCCTGTCGCCCATTGCACTACGCGGTATGTCATAGTTATCCCTTATTTGAAATACTTGTAAAATTGTCAGCCTCAGCAGTAAGCAATACTCGTTTGATTAGATAAATACGTTTGATTCAGAGTCTATAAAGGCTGTCGAATATCACTTAATTGCTTAAAAATGTCATGCGCATCTCTCACCCAAACATCCAATAATGGTCTAATGCTTTCTAGGGTTACTTTTCCACCAATGCCAGATATTGGCGCGCCCTTACCCTGTTTTACACTGCCGCCAACAAACTCGCCATCGATACTATCGGTGGCTTTTATTTCCATAAAAACCTCTACATTCTGGTGCCTGAAACCGGTGGCTGCTTTACTTAGGGCAATAATCGAACCTATGGGAATCATTTCTTTTAGCGCTATATCACCAGCAGTAGTTTTAATTGCGGCTATTCGCGGTGTTACCGTCAACGCACCTACCTCCGGATGTTCTACAATTTCAAAATAAGACGCTATGACCTCGCCAAGCTGAATATCTATATAAGCTTTTGTCTCTGTTAGTAATCCCTGAGTAATCTTGCCAGAGACAACCTCTTGCGGATAAAAAGCAACCGGCTCAATAAAAATCTTGGTATAAAACCCTGACTTAATTTTATCACTTGAATATCGAAAAGATTTTAGACCGTCATTTGTATCTACTTTGTTAAACTTAGAATAGTCACCAATAAACCCAATACTAGAATGATTGAGTTCATTAAATTTAGTGGCTGTGCAAGCGGTCATAACAATTAGTAGCGGAATAATAATGGCACGCATCATAATTTCATCACCTAGTAAGAAGTTTCATAACGTTTGCAGGCAGCGCAAAACTGATTGGCAGAATAGCTTTACAGGTCGCTTTTGGCTAGTCTCATCCTCTAACAATTAACGCGGTCAAAGTGACTATTGCTTAATTATTACAAACCCTTTAGTTTTTTGAATAAATGCGCCCCTTAATACAAGTATCTCTTCTGCAAGCGGCTATCTATATATGATTCTTATCACTGACTAAAACCAGCAAATAGCAGTCAGCACTATTATAAGCGCTATTAATATGATCTAAATTTTATTGATTAGAGTAATAGATAAGAATCTTTAATGGAGAAAAATAAAAATGATTGAGCGTAATTTAGGTAATTTAGAACGAGTAATAAGACTTTTAATTGGTCTAGCATTTGGCATATGGGCATTGATTCAACCGAGCATGAATGGCATAGAATGGTTTGTAATGGTCATCTCTATGATGCTTATAATGAACGGTATATTTTCACGTTGTTATTTTTGGTTTGTTTTAGATATAAACACTTGCGCTGAAACTCAAGTATAATTTTTTTGGTTTATAAAATTTGACGGGGCGCAGTGATTAGTATTTTAATCATTACCGTCTGTTATTTTTTGTTAATCATAAATCAAAGACCTGAGCGAATTGACGAGGTTTTTCTCGTCTTTTCTAGAATCATTTGGGGCTCTAATTTTCCATCGAAAAAATGCGCTCCCTTTAATACTTTTAATGTTTCCAACTAAATTCCGAATTTACGCGCTGAATTGTCAAGCTTATTGCGCACCATTTTACAGTCGTAATCACTATAATAATCTTGCAATTTATTATAGGCCCTATCCAAAGATTTTCGAGCCTCTTTGTTTTTCCCACCGCGCAAGCTTTTCTTCTTTTGCTCATTCTTAAACATGTTATCTTGAATGGTCTGACACCGACTGATGTTAGCGTCAGAACGGGCCGCCTCGTAGGTAAGCGCCATAGTACTAACCGGTAAAAGCAGAGTTAACCAAATAACAATGAGTCCTTTCATAATAAATCCTTTAAGGTTCAATTAATTCGTAGATTACCACAAACTGAATAAGGCCTTACTGGTTGGGGTCATAACTGACCCCAGTTCCCATTTTTAACTAGCGGCCCTAGAGATTTATAACGATTTTACCAAAATGCTTCTGCGCGACCTGTAATTCAAAGGCTTGCTGAAGTTGATCCAGCGAATACTCGTGGCTGATCATTGGCTTGATATTATTGGCCTCAATTGCCTTAATCATATCCTCCTGCTCTTGGCGTGAGCCTACTGTTATTCCTTTTAGCGTAATGTTGGCTGTAAATAGATGTGCCGTCGGCACCTCGCCAGAGATCCCTGTGAGCACGCCAATCAAGGAGATATGACCGCCGATCCGGCAGGCAGTTATCGACTGCCCCAGCGTGCCTGGCCCGCCAATTTCGACCACCTCGTCAACCCCACGGCCGCCAGTTAATGCCTTAGCTTCGGCGCCCCAATTGGGTGTTTCCTTATAATTGATCAGGTGGTCTGCACCCAATGCCTTAAGCTTGTCGAGTTTTTCTTGCGACGACGAGGTAGCAATAACCCGTGCGCCGGCTGCCTTGGCGAACTGCAGGGCAAAAATCGATACGCCGCCAGTGCCTTGGGTAAGTACCCAGTCACCTGGTTTGATACGGGCTTCTACCATCAATGCGCGCCAAGCTGTTAGCGCGGCGCAAGGCAGTGTTGCCGCTTGCGCGAATGAATAATCTGCAGGAGCATGAGTGAACGCTGACGCGGGCATAACCACCAGTTCAGCGGCAAAGCCGTCAACGTGATCCCCCGGCACGCCAATAAGCTTGTTCAGGTCAGGCTCGCCACCTTCCCAGTTCGGGAAAAATAATGACAATACCTTATCGCCTGCTTTGAACCGAGTCACATCGCTGCCTACAGCAACCACTTCGCCGGCACCGTCTGACATAGGGATTCGCCCATCATCGCTTGGTATCATGCCGGTAACAACGGCTAAGTCATGGAAATTAAGTGAGCTGGCATGAATACGAACAAGGATCTCACTGGGACCAGGAGTGGGGTCAGCTCGCTCTTCTATCCTAATATTATCGAGACCTGCGGGCTGAGAGATTACTGCAACTTTCATAGTAGTTTTCCTTAAATTGGTTGGCCGCTAGCCTAACAAGTTCCTCGTTGCATTGCAGCCACCTTTATAGAAGAAAGAGACGCATTTATGTAATCTCTTTGCATGGCCTTCCTTTGCATTGTCGTTCATTTCTACAACCTATTCTTTATTCTATTTCATCAATAAAAGTACTATTGTCAGACAATTAATTTCTATTCACTGAATCTGCAAGAAACTTATTTTTGTCAGATGGAACGCCTTCGCATACAAATCGTTGATAAACTTTTACTCGCTCTACTTCGTCACTTCCAAGTCCTAAATAACAATCCTCATAATCTAGCTTAATTTGTTCTTTTCCACCTCAGCGCTCGTTATAGCTTGACCAGTTATAGTTGTTTGGCTCTGTCACTATTTTTGCCCTAACAGGTTTTAATTCTACGTATCGTAAACAATTTTATAGATAGCGTTAAGATTAGATGACGCTTGCTTTATCTCCCCCTTCCATAACCAACCCCTACGTCCTTCTAATAAATTAATATAGGCAGAATGCCTTCCGTTGACGTATTTCATCATCGTTGATATTGCCATAGGCTCATCCATTAGCTCTGCAACTATATGTACATGATTAGTCATCAAACACCATGAGTATATTTTTAGTTCTTGCTTCCATTCTTTTAAATTAGTCAAATAATATTGATAATCGTCATCTACTAAAAAATAGCGTTACGGTTATGCCCACATCGAACTATATGATGAGGGCAGTTCAGCACTAGTATTCTTGTCTTCCTTGGCATAATTTCGTCCTTTAGTTATCCATTAAATAAATACGCCCCCTTTAATCCATTTATTTATATCCAACGGTGCACTTGCATAGAATAGTTTTTAAATTCTATAGGAAATGATTCCATCAAATGTTTTTCCTCCGCAATCACCTGACGATAAAGGGTGTAAACACCTATTGTTAGACATATTAGTGAGAACAAAGAAGGCAGTGCTAAAAAAAAGCCAATTTGAGAAATAACTATGCATAAGAACATAGGGTTGCGCGAAAATTTATAAACTCCAGTTGAAATAATTTTATTTGGCCCATCTGGATCTATACCGGATCGCCAATCTTCTCCTAAGCGGATATGAATGACTATTGTAGAAAAAAACCCAATAGTTAACAAAATATTACCAACAAGAATAATCAAATAAGTTTCTAAGTTAGAAATCATTCCCAAGTAGTTGTCGACTGAAGGAATAACTAGTCTAAATAAACAGACCATCCATATTACAAAACGAAAAAAGCGAAACGACATATGGTTCCACCATGTAGAGCAGAATGGCTTTCCTGTAAATACTAGTTCACTAGAAGAAGAATGCTTCATCAAAATAATACGTATTGTATAAAAAGCTGCGACTAGTGAATAAAAGACAGCAAAATAGATACGGGTAAATTCGATCAGTTCTGCGGGGGCATTAGTGAAGTGTATTATTAGTAGTAACACTCACGATTCACATAACGCCTACAGCATGGACCGTAACAGTTTGCGACAGTCAAGCCCGAAGGACGTCCATGACGGCGCTTGTTAAGCATGATGCTACTCTCTAATTAATAATTAGATCAAAACCTACGGCAACTAAGAACAACAAATACAAATGTATTTGGTGCTGCCGCAATACCAAATAGTACCTTCGCATAAAGTTGTTCTGCTGTGGATATACCACGACAAGCTGCAAAAACCCCAATAACAAATAGCGCTATGGCGCTATAGCTAATGCAGTTTCTGAGTATTAGTGACCAGCATCAAAAAATACTAGCGGTATAGCAGGAACAATAGACAACACGATGTATATAAATTAAAGGGGGCAGACTCCTTTTTCAACTTTTACTTTCAGCTAAAAGGGCTCCGATCCCTCTAATTTTGACTCCTTTAATTTAGTAGCGTGACGGCCACGTCCCATCTAAAGAAATGATATACCTAGCTCCACCTAATGACTTCTCGGCATCTTTCAAATTTGGTAATGCGAATGTTGTTCTACCATCCCCCCCATATCTGTTACCAATAAGATCAAACAGAGGAGTGTATTCTGGTAATTTTATTATTTGCCCTTCACAGAACGCAAACCCATGAGGCGCAAAGTTTCCAGCGAATATAGCGATTTCGCCTACATAATGATTTACGCCTGTCAATTCCTGTGGTCCTGGGGTAAGTTGATTCTGCCCGAGCGTGGTGGGGGCCCCTATTAACATTGCCATTATTAGTGTTGTAGATAATATGTTTCTCATTTATTTCTTCCTTTTTTAAGTTAATGGTTAATTTATATATGGAATTGGTTTTTACTCTGACCCCATATGCTCAGACGCTGTACAAAAAAAATCGTTACGACCCCTTTAATTCCAGTTGCAGCTTTTAATATGCGATATCCACTGGCGATAAGATTTTTTAACCTTGCAAAATAGCCCATTCAACCAATGGCAATTGATCGTTACCAAAATACAAACGTTCGCCATCGCCAAACGGTACATAAATACTGGGCGACCCAAAAGCGCCGCGTGCAATAGCTTCATCGGTATTACCGCGTAAGTGATCTTTTGTGGATTGTTGTTGCGACATAACGCGCAGCTGCTCACCATCTAAGCCAACTGCATTGGCTATCTTAACCAACACATCAGCGTTGTCTAAGTTTGCTTGATCAGTGTAATAGGCATCAAAAGCGGCTTTAGTAAACCGAAGTAACGCCACTTGATTATCCTCTAAGGCGCAACAAAAACGCATAGCATGCACAGAGCGCAAAGGATGATGAGCGGAAGGGAAATTCATCGGTATATTATACAGCGCCGCCCAATCAAATAAAGACTGTCCAAGCTGCTGCCACTTAGGGCTAGCCATACTATTAGCCCGTGATTCCACATAAGCTTCATTAACGTTGTTGTGTACGCCTCCCACTAAAAACGGCCGCCAAATAATTGTTGTGTCGAGTTTTTTAGCCAAGGGCTGAATATTATTGAATGCGATGCATGTCCAAGGCGATGACAGATCGAAGAAAAACTCAATATTGTTGGACATCATTTTCCACCTCTTTAATCATAAACCTTAAAATAGAAAATGTTGCCAGCGAATATATAATAGTAGCTTGATGCTTGTATATAAAACAATTAAAGGGGTAGCGCCCTTTTTCAACTTTTGCTTATAGCTAAAAGGGCTCTGACTCCTTTAATTTTTAAATCTTTATGGCCAGATTCTATTTAAAGTTGACGGAGGGATTAACACTTAATCCCTCCGTCAACTTTACTTTGTCGAA
>TARA_B110000902_G_scaffold121289_1_pt1 | contig 14463 bp, 15 predicted proteins | sample TARA_B110000902 | Tara Oceans TARA_B110000902 (sample SAMEA4398009) | marine metagenome | biome: Polar Biome; feature: [SRF] surface water layer (ENVO:00010504); material: water (ENVO:00002006), including particulate matter (ENVO:01000060) such as... | depth 5 m | reverse complement strand
GTGATTAGTCACGACCGTTGGTTTTTAGATCGTGTTTGTACCCATATTCTTGCGTTTGAAGGAAATTCTGAAGTCTACTTTTACGAAGGGAGTTTTAGTGAATATGAAGAAAATAAAAAGCAACGATTAGGTGGCGATTTAATGCCAAAACGAATCAAATATAAAAAGCTAATTAGATAATCGTGTTAGAAATGCGTCCTGTTTGTGAGCACTGTACCAAAGCATTACCACCAGATAGTGGGGAAGCGATGATTTGTGCTTACGAATGTACGTTTTGTAGCAGCTGTGTTGGAACCATTCTTAAAAACAAGTGTCCTAATTGCGGCGGTACGTTTGAAAAGCGCCCTATTAAAACAATTACTTCTTAGCTTTTTTATATAGAGGTATTAGATAACTGATGTTGTAGCCAAATCCGACCCCAAAATTGCCACTGTCAAAGGTACGCCCAAACCCAGGGATGTATAGGTTTTCAAAATTTTCTGGTTCAGTCTCAAAAATTCGCCTTTTGATTTGTACATTAAAACCTAAAAATAGGTTGTTTAAAACCTCGGCTTTAAATCCTAATAAAACTTCAATCCAACCCGCTGTTAGGCCTGAAAATTTTTCACTTTCACTACTGCTTTTTGGCCCCCAGGTTAAACTGTTAACATCATAAATTGTGTAACTGTTTAGAGTTTGATGAAAGTTAGAAAACCCAAAGCGTACTCCAGAATAAATCAAATTTTCCATTCCAGCCCAATTGTCATATAAATTAATATCAAAACCGCCTTTAAAATAGGATCCGGTCGCCGTCGAGTTTAAATAGTCAGTTTCTGTTGTACGTTCTTCGGAGCCGAATGCACCGGCAACATAGAGTACTTCATTGAGGCGATAATCCCCATTAATTTCAAAGCCCGAATAATCGGTTTCTAGGAAGGTTCGCGCCAATTTGCTTAAGTCAGTTCCTAGACGTAAACCATATTGATGCATGATGACGATGCTGTCTGTTTCCTGAGCGTTTTCCTCTTGCGCCTGTAAATGAATGCCAGAAACTAAAACGAGAAAAAGGCTAATGAAATATTTTGACATGGATATCATTTTCATTTGTAATTTGATTAAGTATGATTTCAGAATTATCCATCCAAAGGTTACTGTCTTCACTGATACTAAAAGTTTGTATCTCAAAGTTGTTACTATATCCACAAGCCTTTGAAATATAAACCTTTTCAATGTCGTAGGTAATGGTTATAATATCGGGATTTCCGTCTACAACAGCATCCTTAAGATCATAACGTTCATAAAGTTTAAACTGTGTCTGTGTATTGTTTATGTCGAGCGGAACTGTAAGGACCGTTCGATTCAAAACGGTTTCATTAATTATTTCAACGATCTCATTAGTTTCATCGATTCCAAAAGCTTTTAGCCCTGGTACAATTTTGGTTTTTTCAGGGGCGGTAATATCATAAAACTCAATCACTAATCGGGGGGTGGTTGGTGCGTTTTCCGAACATACGTCGTCTTTTTCACAACTACAAATGATTAGAATTAATAAAAGAAAACACTTCTTCATAGGATTTAGTTAAGCGTTACGTTTTTCCAAAAGTACAACATTTTCTACGTGATGTGTTTGTGGAAACATATCAACGGCTTGAGTTTTACTTATTTTATACACGGAATCTAACAACGCAAGATCTCTAGCTTGAGTAGCACTGTTACAACTCACATAAACAATTTTTTCTGGCGCAATTTCTAGTATTTGAGCAACCACATCCTTGTGCATTCCATCTCTAGGAGGGTCTGTAATAATCACATCTGGATGTCCGTGTGTGTCGATAAACTCTCTGTTAAAAACATTTTTCATGTCACCCACAAAAAAATCAACATTATCAATTTGATTTAATACAGCATTTTCTTTAGCAGCACTTATCGCATCTGGAACAGATTCAACTCCAATAACTTTCAATGCCTTTTTAGCAACAAATTGTGCAATAGTTCCGGTTCCGGTGTATAAGTCATATACCAATTCCTTGCCCGTAAGACCCGCAAAATCACGTGTTATTTTGTATAAATTATATGCTTGATCGGAGTTGGTTTGATAAAATGATTTGGCATTAATTTTAAACCGTAGGCCTTCCATCTCTTCAAAAATATGATCTCGACCTGCATAGCATACCACTTCTTGATCGTATATAGTATCATTAGCTTTGCCATTAATGATGTATTGTAAGGATGTAATTTCTGGAAAGGTTGTTTTTAAATGCTCTAAAAGTGCGATTCTATTTATTTCATCTTCTTTAAAAAATTGAATCACGATCATCAATTCTCCAATGCTTGTATTTCGAATCATCAAGGTTCTTAAAACACCTGTTTGTTGACGGGTATTAAAGAAAGGAATATGGTGTTCTAATGCGAACTCTTTAACTGAATTTCTGACAGCGTTAGAAGGATCGCCTTGAAGCCAGCATTTTTTGACATCCAATATTTTATCCCACATACCAGGGATATGAAATCCTAAGGCATTGCGGTCCCCTAAATCCTCGGTGGAAGCAATTTCATCAACGGTTAACCAACGACTGTCACTAAACGAAAATTCCATTTTATTGCGATAAAAGTATTGATCTTTAGAGCCTAAAATTGGTGTTATTTCTGGTAATTCAAGATGTCCGATGCGCGTTAGGTTATTTACAACTTCCTTTTCTTTATAAAAAAGTTGGTGCGAATAATCCATGTGCTGCCATTTGCAACCCCCACAAGTTCCAAAATGTTCGCAAGCAGCTTGGGTGCGCTTATCTGATAATTTATGAAAAACGGTTGCTTTTCCTTCGTAATACCCAGTACGTTGTTTAAATGTTTGTACATCTACAACATCTCCAGGGACCGCATTTGGTAAAAACACCACTTTACCGTCTGGCGCTTTGGCAATCGTTTTTCCTTTTGCACCCGCATCAATCACTTCTAGATTTGTAAATACTTTATTTTTATTTCGTCTACCCATGCCGCAAAAGTAAGGCAAAAAATAATGCTGCCCATAGAGAGCAGCATTAAAAATAATAGTTTGCTAATTTTTAGCTAATTTTATTTTTTAGTTAGTTTGTCAAAAAAGCTTTTTGCAGCATCTTTTCCTCCTAATCCAATGGCAATGGCCAAGCCAAGAGCAATGGCCCCAAACAAATATTGAGTCAGTTTAGAAACTAAATCATTTCCAATATTTAGTTGAGATAAAATCATTGAAAATACAATCAATAAAATACCAAATTTTGCAATAGACCCAATAAAGCCCCCTTGCTCTATATTCAAGTTATTGAGGCGTCCTGTAATAAAATCTTTGGTGAAATTTGCTAGAAACATACCAAATACAAACAAGACAATTGAGATAAATATATCTGGAATTAAACCGATGACATTGTTGAATAATTCTTTTGCAATTGTTAGACCCAAAATATCAAAGACTGTTAACAACACAACCAATAATAATACATAATAAATAAGGTTCCCAATGATTGTAGAAAAGGTATGTTTAATTCCTATTTGTTCTAACATAGCATCTAATTCTACTTTATCGGCAATCACATCAATTCTAATAAGTTTGGCCCCTTTAATCACAAGTCTTCTCATAAATCTTGCAATGATACGTCCTATAAACCAAAAGAGGAGCGCTCCAATTAATTTGGGTATGAATTGACCAATTTCATTCATGAAATAGCTAAAGCTCTCCCATACTTTAGCACCTAATTCTTTTGTACTGTCGATAACATCGTCCATAATAGTATTGTTTAGATTTGAATTAAATTTACCCTTTAAGTAGGTTTCAACCTATTTGACACATGCATACACAAAAAGTCACATTTTCTTCACACTCCAATTAAACAAATGAATTTTAGCGACTCCTTAATTTATGACTAAAAATCTCACTATATTGCATCAGATTATGGATGATTTCTCTCCACTAAGAAGGAATAGTTATTTTATCATTTCAAACTATTACTAAAATGGCTATTTTAGATTCAATTACATCACAAGAAGCAATCAATTTAGAGAACCAATATGGGGCTCACAACTACCACCCACTTCCAGTCGTTTTGACAAAAGGAGAAGGCGTTTATGTATGGGATGTAGAAGGAAGGCGCTACTACGATTTTTTATCTGCGTATTCTTCTGTTAATCAGGGGCATTGTCATCCAGCTATTGTAAATGCAATGATTGCGCAAGCTCAAACTCTGACCTTAACGTCTCGAGCGTTTCATAACGACAAATTAGGGCCTTACGAAGAATATGTCACCAACTACTTTGGGTTTGACAAAGTGTTACCCATGAATACGGGGGCTGAAGCAGTTGAAACGGCTGTCAAAATTTCGCGTAAATGGGCGTATGAAGTTAAAGGAATTCCTGAAAACGAGGCACAGATTATTGTTTGTGAAAATAATTTTCATGGACGAACCACTACCATTATTTCATTTTCAAATGATCCCGTCGCTCGTGCTAATTTTGGCCCCTTCACAGATGGGTTTATGAAAATTCCATACGATGATACGGAAGCACTCGAAGCTACTTTAAAAAACAATCCTAATGTTGCTGGTTTTTTAGTAGAACCCATACAAGGAGAAGCTGGCGTATATGTGCCAACAGAAGGTTATTTAGCCAAAGCAAAAGCATTGTGTGAGGCGTATAATGTATTGTTCATCGCGGATGAAGTACAAACAGGAATTGCGCGTACAGGCCGCTTATTGGCCACTTGTGGGAATTGTGATTGTATTAAAAAAGATTGTTCTGGAACACCAGAAACAAAACCAGATATATTAATTCTTGGAAAAGCATTGAGTGGCGGAGTCTATCCTGTGTCCGCTGTATTAGCAAATGATGCCATTATGAATGTCATCACTCCGGGATCTCACGGCAGTACTTTTGGAGGAAATCCAATTGCGGCGGCGGTTGCAATGGCAGCATTGGACGTTGTTAAAAATGAGCAGCTCACCGAAAATGCAGATCGCCTTGGTAAGCTATTTAGGTCTCTTTTAAATGATTATATCTCGACGAGTAAAATTGTAAAACTGGTTAGAGGAAAAGGGTTGCTAAATGCAATTGTCATTGATGACCACGAGGACAGCGATACCGCTTGGAACATTTGTTTAGACCTTAGAGATAATGGTCTGTTGGCAAAACCAACTCATGGAAACATCATTCGTTTTGCACCTCCATTGGTCATGACCGAAGATCAGTTGATTGACTGTGTAAATATTATTACCAATTCATTAAAGAATTTTGAAACTAAGTAGGTTTTTAAAACAAATACCAATTTATTATTTAAAAGCACTCCAGACTGGGGTGTTTTTTGTTTTTTGGCATGAAATAGTAAACAATCAACAAGTGTTTTAAATAATTTTCATTTATTTTTGATAATTAATTTAATCAACTTTAATACCTATTTAATGCGTCAATTCTTTTTTTTAATCAGTATCCTATTTTCAATTTCAATACATACCCAAATCATTCAAGATGATTTTGAAGGGGCTGGAACAATCTCAACTTGGTATGAAGATGATTCAGTGATGGATACGAGTTTTTCAAACCCCTTCAAAGAAACGATAAACACTTCTAACACTGTTTTAAAATATACAGATGCAGGAGGATCGTATGCAAATGTTGGGTTCGATGTTTCTCCAAATTTTAATCTAAATGAAACAAACTCATTTAGTTTAAAAATTTATGTGCCATCTTCCGGAATTACTGGAAGTCAAAACAATCAAGTGTCTTTGAAACTTCAAAACAACTCAATTGATGAGAAATGGACCACACAATCAGAGATTATTAAAGATATTGTATTGAATCAGTGGCAGGAAGTGATCTTTAACTTTGAAACAGGGATTTATTTAAATTTTGATTCTAGTACGGGTTTTCCTGTTAATAGAACCGATTTTAACCGAGTTGTGATTCAAGTCAATGAAGAAGACAATACGGATTTAGTCGTCGCTTATATTGATGATGTGATTCATTTTAATACTGAAAGTACTGAACCTGTCTACGATTATCTCGTTTGGTCGGATAATTTTGATGAGGATGGAGCGGTTGATGACTCTAAATGGTTTCATCAAACCCAATTTATAATTAATGGGAATTCATGGGCAAATAATGAGCAGCAGGCTTATACAAATCGAGAAGAAAATTCTTATGTAAGTGGAAACACATTAAAAATAAAAGCAATAAAGGAATCGTTTCCGGATCAGGGGACTACCAAACAATACACTTCGGCTCGCTTGAATTCTAAGTTTGCTTTTAAATATGGACGCGTGGAAGTGCGTGCGAAATTACCCTCTGTTGCGGGCTCTTGGCCAGCCATTTGGTTGCTAGGAAAAAACATTACAGAAACGGGCGGATTTTGGTCTGGAGAATTTGGAGATTCTGCTTGGCCCTATTGTGGTGAAATTGACATCATGGAACCTAATATTGCAAAAACCGAAATTTTAGGAACTTGGCATTGGAATAATGGAGATGGACAAAAAATGAATACTGCTGGCATACCAACCACGAATGTGGACACCTCTCAAAATTGGCACATTTACTCTTTAGTTTGGACTCCTGAAACCATGAAAATATATATGGACGAAAATTTAGTTAATCAAACAGATGTTTTTTCACCTTTTGATCAAGAGTTTTACATTTTACTTAATGTGGCTATGGGAGGAGATTTAGGGGGCTCAATAGCCACTAATTTCACTAATGACACGATGGAGATTGACTATGTCGAAGTGTATCAAGAAACGCCATTGTCAAGTGAAGCACCCACAGCGGCTCAAACAATTAGCATGTATCCCAACCCTGTTGACAATCTGTTAAATATTCAAATAAAAAATACGCAAAGCCAACAAGCAGCTCTTAAAGTTTTTGATATTTCGGGGCGTATGGTCGCCACGGCGGAGTCTCGTATTCAGAATAAAAAAATTAAATTTAATACGTCTGCACTAAGTCCAGGCATCTATCTGATGTCTGTGATTCTTGACAATGGCCAACCAACAACACTTAAATTTATTAAAAACTAAACAGTTCTCTGCCAAAAAAAGCGATTACCTTAAAAATAGCATATTTAGCCATCGGTCTTGGAAGGCTTCATATCCATGATTTGATATCCAAATGGCAGTGTATCCGATATAAAACAAGTTCACTGCGAATGTAATAAGGCTCGCAATTTTTGCCAATTTCATGGTTTCTAAAGAACCCGAATATCCCAAGGGATTTTGCTGTGCTTGGTTGATTTTTTTATGAGCCATGTAAAAGCCAATGATAGAAAAAATAAGTCCGATGCCTCCAAAGCAAGCGCTAATTAGACTTATTAAACAGAGGGTGAAAATAGGGGCACTAACTAAGCGTGTTTTCATAGATAAGGGTTTGAACCCCATACACAACGCTATTCCAGAAAAATAAAGAACAGTAGGTTGTTGCGTTTGGAGCATTAATAAGTTTAAATGTACTAAAAAAAAAATTCCTACTAAAATTTAGTAGGAATTGATCGTTAATAGTTCATTACTAGAATTTACTTTATAATAAATATTCTGTACTGACAAAGTTAGACTTGTTAGATTCTAACAGCGCTTTTAAAATGGTTTTATTAGCATCATTCTCTTTTGTCGCGACAAAAGTTCGTATAGAGAACGATCGCAATGCATCACGAACACTTAAGGTGCTAAATGCAGAATCTTTTCTTCCTGTAAATGGAAATACATCGGGTCCACGTTGACATGAACTGTTTAAGTTTACTCGGCATACAAGGTTGACGAGTACATCAAATAATGGCGCTAAAGTGTCTGCATCTTCTCCAAAAACACTCACTTGTTGTCCATAATTAGATTCTGCCATATCATCCAATACTTGTTGAACATCGGTAAATGTAATGATTGGAATGACGGGTCCAAATTGTTCTTCTTTGTAAACCTCCATGTCCTTGGTGACTGGATAAAGGACTGCTGGAAATATAAAATTATCAGAAACTTCGCCTCCTTTTGAATTTAATATTTTAGCCCCTTTAGACTGTGCGTCTTCAATAAGACCTTGAATATATGAGGGTTTGTTTGGTTCAGGAAGTGGGGTTAATTTAACACCGTCCTCCCAAGGGTTTCCAAATTTAAGTGCATCTACTTTTTCACAGAAACGTTTGTTAAATTCCTCTGAGATACTTTCATGCACATACAATATTTTGAGCGCTGTACAACGTTGTCCATTAAAAGAAAGGGTACCAGCAATACATTCGTTAATTGCTAAATCTAAATCAGCATCTGGTAAAATAATTCCAGGATTTTTGGCTTCCAATCCTAAAACCGATCGAAGTCGGTTGGCTTTTGGATGACTATTTTGTAGCGCATTGGCCGAACTGCTGTGACCAATGAGTGCTAAGACATCAATTTTTCCAGTTTCCATAATTGGTGAAGCAAGCACACGGCCACGTCCATAAAGAACGTTTACCACCCCTTTTGGAAAGCTATTCTGGAACGCTTCCATTAACGGTGATAATAATAATACCCCTAATTTTGCAGGTTTAAAAACGGTTGTATTCCCCATGATAAGCGCAGGAATCAACAACGCAAAGGTTTCGTTTAAAGGATAGTTGTAGGGACCTAAACATAAAACCACGCCAATAGGGCCCCGTCTGATGTGTGCATAAACGCCAGAATGTTTTTGAAACTTAGCTGAATTTCTATCTAGCTGTTTATAGTCGTCAATGGTGTCATATATATAGTCGACCGTTCGGTCAAATTCTTTTTCAGAATCTCCTAAGTTTTTTCCAATTTCCCACATCAAGTATTTAACAATCGTGTCGCGTTTGGTTTTCATTTGCTCAGCAAATTTTTCCATGCAAGCAATTCGATCGCCAACTTTCATTGTAGGCCACAATCCCTGACCATTGTTGTAAGCCTGAGAGGCAGAATCTAAAGCTTCGAAAGCCTCTGTTTTGGTGAGTTCAGGAACGCTTCCTAACAGCGTTGGTTCATAAGTATCCGTTGAAGAAATTGTAGAATAAACATCGGTCATTTTGCCCGACCATTCTTTTAATTCCCCATCTACTAAATAAGTAGTTTGTTTGACAAGACTGTCAATTTTGAACGCTTCTGGAATAGTTTTAAGAGTCATATAATTGGTTGTTAGTTTGTGGGCGAAATTTAGGAAAATATCATCCATAATTATCCTAATGAAACGTTAATCTTGATAATTAAGTCTCAAAACACAAGGGTTGGTCTATAATTAATACTGATTATAAATAAAGGAACCCCTAGTAAACAGGGGCTGCTCCATAATTATTTAAATGTTTTCAAATGCTTCCATTGCTTCTCGCCATCTCCCATGAATTTCATCATAACCAACTGTAAAAAAAATGTATAGAGTGTATGCAAAATATAAGACATTAATAATCAGTATAATTAATGCGATTGTTTTGGCGGTATTCATCGCATTGATATTACCTTCATAGTCGTCTGGATTTTCTATTGCGGACTTCAATTTTTTATTGGCGATTAAATAGGCGGGGCCCGAGACTAAAAACCCAAGTCCACCAAAACAGCAACAGAGTAATCCGAAAATACTGAGAACATAGATGAGAGTCGTGTTTAATTGTTTTTTCATTGAAGAGATATTTAATTATAAAATTGTTTAATGGTGAAACTTAGTAAGATCGTTGCGATGGATACTATCGACAATAAATTGATGCCTTTTTGATCGTTTTTAAATTTATAAAATCGGGTGATGACTAAGTAAATCAAAAGAATCAATAAAGGATAAATTGCGGCATACATATAAAACGCTTCTAAAAAATGACCATTCCAAATCAAAACCAAGGATCTTTGAAATCCACATCCGAGGCATTCAAACCCAAAAAGAGTTTTGCTAAGACAAGGTATCATATAATTTTCTAGAGACATTTATGGGCTTTTTTACCGTAGGTGGTTCAAATTAAGAAAATTATTTTCGAAATAAAAAATAGATATTACTATTTATCATTAATTCAAAAGCTGTAATTTTGATTTCTAAGTTAACTCTCATGTCCAAACGATCTATTTCTTATTTGTGTTTAGTGTTAGGAATCGCTTTGGTTTTAGTTTCTGAATTTCAAGAAACACCGAGTATTCTCCTACAAATTTGTGGTTTGTGCGTACTGATGTTGTCCTTATATCAGTTATCAAAAGGGATTGAAGACCGCCCATCAAAAGATTCTTTTATAGAAAATGATGAAGAAGAATGAAGTTTCAAATCAATGATTCTGTGGCTGTATTGGATGATGATTTGTCCGGCACGATTACTAAAATAGAAGGCTCCGAAATTACGGTGGCGACTACCAATGGATTTGAATTGGTGTTTGAAGCCCATGAATTGGTGAAAATAAATCAAGATAAACTTATGGATCGGTCGCTGTTTTCTAACGCTTCTTTAGAAAGTGTACTATCGGATAAAGAATCTAAAAAACGTCAGAACCCCCCAAGAGTCTCTACGAAGGAACGGGCACAGCCTGCCATGGAAGTGGATTTACACATCAATCAATTGGTGCGATCTTCTCGTGGGATGCAAAATCATGAAATGCTGAATTTACAGTTAGAAACCGCTAAGCGTCGTTTAGAATTTGCGATCCAAAAACGAATTCAACGCATTGTGTTTATTCATGGTGTAGGGGAGGGGGTCCTTAAAATAGAATTGCAATACCTTTTTAAACGCTATGAAAATTTAAAGTATTATGATGCCAATTACCAAAAATACGGACAAGGGGCAACAGAGGTTTATATTTTTCAGTCCAAACCGTCTTAAAATTTTAGGATATATTCATACGTCCCTAAGAAAAAATTATCAGTTGCCAAAAGGGTGAGATCGATCTCTTCGAGAAAAATATTAATAGAATACGTTCGTTCAAACTTATTTGCTTTTATAACCGTCACATCATACGTATCTTCAAAGGTTGAATCTAAAAACCGTGCTTTTTGAGATCCAGATGCTAAATCATCAAACAAGTTACCATTATCGTTCTCATCTTCTAAACGTGTAAGTGTGGCATCTCCGTCATCATTATCGTCCAAATAATCGGGAATTCCGTCGCCATCGGTATCTTGAGCATCCGATAAGTCGCCATCACCATTTGGGTCTGGATTTTCATTTAAAGTAGGCACATTGTCGCCATCATCATCATTGTCTTTGTAATCATCAATGCCATCCCCATCGGAATCGCCATCATACTCAAGAGCGTTTGGTACGCCATCATTATCATCATCTTCAAAAGTGGACGTAAATATAATGGTGCCGCTTTTTGCCTCATAATCTTGATTCACAGAGACTGTGGCATCTGGAATTACTTGACAAATATAGTCCGTTGGATCGCCCGTATAGGTTCGGTAATTAAATCGAACAGAGCTTCCATTGAGGGACATTTCTGTGATCTCTTCAGGAGTTGTAGGTTTTAAAATAGTCATGGAGGTCTCATTCTTCGGAAACAAAAGGGTGAGGGATTCGAAAGGATCTTCTTTGGTGTCGTATAAAATATAACTATTGGTGTTGATTTCGCAAAGGGTTAAATCCTGATCAAAATCAAATTCAACATTAAGAACATCCCCATCATCACAGGATAGAAAAAAACTACAACTAAATAGCAAAATTAAAACGAATCGCATATCATACATATTTTATACAAAAGTAACCGATTTGTTAATTAGTTTGAAAGTTATTTGACAATAATTTAATTTGATTAAATTTGTGACAAATGAGAACGCTTATGGATTCAATTTATTTAGATAACGCTGCGACCACACAAGTAAGAGATGAGGTGATTGATAAAATGGCGTCTGTCTTAAAATCTTGTTATGGAAATGCGTCTTCAACCCATGGTTTTGGACGTTCTTCCAAATCTATTATCGAAAGTTGTCGCAAACGTATTGCAGCTCATTTTAATGCGTTGGCTTCTGAAATAGTGTTTACAGCGGGTGGGACCGAAGCGGATAATTTAGTACTTCAGTCGGCTGTAAGAGATTTGAAAGTCACGCATATCATCACGACTAAAATTGAGCACCATGCAGTGCTTCATACGGTTGCCCAATTAGCGATTGAATATGGTATTAGCATCAGTTACGTGGAGGTGTTATCCAATGGAACGATTGATTATAATCATCTTGAAACGCTTTTAAAATCAACTCAAAAAACCTTGGTTTCATTGATGCATGTCAACAATGAAATAGGCACTATTTTAGACCTTCAAAAGGTGGCTGATTTGTGCCAAACGAATGCCGCGCTGTTTCATACTGACTCCGTTCAATCTGTTGGACATTATCCGATTGATTTACAAAAAATACCTCTCGACTTTTTAGCGGCGAGTGCACATAAATTTCATGGACCCAAAGGGATTGGTTTTGCTTATATTCGAAAAAATTCAGGGTTGAAGCCGCAAATTCTGGGGGGTACGCAAGAACGAGGCATCCGTGCCGGAACTGAAAGTATTCATGATATTGTAGGTTTAGACCAAGCTTTGTCGCTTTCCTATGAAAATTTAGACTCTGAAATAACACAGGTAAAAGCTTTGAAATCCTATTTTATTGAGGAACTAACAACTCAAATACCATCGCTTAAATTCAATGGTTGTTGTAATGATTTAGACCAAAGTACCTATACACTTGTTAATGTGTGTTTGCCTGTTTCAGCGGCAAATGCGCCGATGTTTTTGTTTCAACTGGATTTAAAAGGCATTGCATGCTCGAAAGGAAGTGCCTGCCAGAGTGGAAGTGGAAAAGGGTCTCATGTGTTAGCAGAAATTCTTTCGGACGCAGATCTTATGAAGCCCTCCATCCGGTTTTCATTTAGTATCTATAATACCAAAGAAGAATTAAAGCATGTGGTTGATATTTTGAAGGATTTAGTCAACGAAACGACGTCTTAAAATCGCATCCCTAATCTCACATTAAATACGCGCGGCGTCAAGTAATTTGGAATCGCATATTGACGTTTCGAATACACATCTCTTACCCATGTATTTGTAATGGAATTTTGAACATCAAACATGTTAAAAATTTCGACTCCAACAGATAATTCTTTAAATCGTTTTTTCCATCCATTTTTAGAAGTGCTTTTGGTATCAATAATCACATAGGACATGCCAACATCGGCACGCTTATAATCGGGCAGTCGATTTTGATAATTATAAGGACTCGCATAACTTGGAGAGCCTCCAGGAACCCCTGTATTGTAAACGAGGTTTAGATACATTTTTAGGTTTGGTATTTTAGGTACATAATCCTGAAAAAGAATTCCAAATTTCAAACGTTGATCGGTAGGGCGTGCGATATACCCTTGGTTGCTAATGTTCTCTTGAGTGTTTAAATAGCCAAATGAAAACCAGGATTCAGTACCGGGAACAAATTCCCCATTGAGGCGTAAATCCAAGCCATAGGCATAGGCTTTCGCATTATTATCTGCGGCGTACCGAATGCGGACGTTTTCAACGGTATACGGATTAACGTCCGATATGTTTTTGTAATATGCTTCTGAAACCAATTTGAAAGGACGGTCCCAAATTTTAAAACTATAGTCGTTGGCGAGTACTAAATGCACCGATTTTTGTGCTTTGACATTGGTATTGACAAGACCGTCATTATCTCTTAGCTCACGATAAAAAGGCGGTTGGTAATACAATCCACCACTCAAACGAAATAACATATCCTTGTTCCAGTCGGGTTTAATTGCCAATTGTACTCTCGGACTCACCACAGCTTGAGACTTGCTTTCGATCCCATCGCCTTGTACGTTCCATGCATGGTAACGGACCCCCACATTGGCATACACTTCATGATTTCCAACCATGCTTCGTCGGTTCCATTGTCCATAAGCTTGGATTCGATTGAGTTGGGTTTTGTTGGTCGAACGAATGTTTTTATAAGGCACTAAAGGCCCTTCATAGGGAGTGTAAGGTTGATCGTTAAAACGGCCTACTTTTGGTGGATTTATAGAAAATCCAGCCGAATCAATCACTTCCCACTCTACAATACGGTCGCGAATGTCCTCATGCGTATATTTAATGGACCATTCAAAATTATTTTCGCCTGATTTTAAATGTCCTTTGTGCTCCACATTTGTGATTAAGGCATCCAAATCGTTTCGGGCATGGTTAATTTGAGACCCAATCCCTTCCGAAAACTCCACTTCTCCTAAATCTTCATCTCCAATATTACTATTCACCTCGCCCAAGCGGTATTGAGCTAAAATATCAAAATATTCCTGTTCGGTGGTGTGAAAGGTCGAAGTAATTAGTTTTAAAGTTAGGTTTTCATTTACAAAATAACTCCCTTTGAAAGCTCCGAAATAGGTCTGGTATTTGTCATTTTCTTGGCCTTCATAAAACACGATTAACGCTAAGGGGTCTTGTAAAGTTCCAAAGTTAGTTTGACGGGTTCGAGGCTGGTAATTATAGTCGTTAATTGCTAAATTTCCTAAAAAGCTTAAATGAAATTTATTTGAAAACTTATAGGTCAGATAGGT
>TARA_B110000902_G_scaffold115084_1_pt1 | contig 14464 bp, 9 predicted proteins | sample TARA_B110000902 | Tara Oceans TARA_B110000902 (sample SAMEA4398009) | marine metagenome | biome: Polar Biome; feature: [SRF] surface water layer (ENVO:00010504); material: water (ENVO:00002006), including particulate matter (ENVO:01000060) such as... | depth 5 m | reverse complement strand
CAATCCGCAAAAAGCGAATCCCCGCATAAGGGCTGCATGACAAATGGCGAGGTCCAAGGCATGGGAGTAGGTGAAAATCAGATGCTGCGCCTCCAAGGGCGCATGGGGCATCAGATGGGCTGGCTCTTTTGCGGGCGCGATGGTGACATGGGGTGGCGTATTTTCTGGAAACCGCTCGGGGCTGGTGTCTATCCAAGTTATGTTCAAATTTGGCATTTCTGCCGCGATATGGACAACCGCCCGCCCGACATGTCCAGCGCCCCATATCCATAGTGGGATGAGGGGGCGATCAATGGGTTCGGCCAACCAGCCGTCAGAGTACGCAATCGCCGCCACGCCTAAGCCATTGCGCTGCGCCTTTTGCATGCGGGCCAAAGGCAAAGATAAAGGTAAATCCCCTTCAATTTGGCGTATATAGAGATCCTCGGCCTGTACTGGCTGGGTGAAATACTCCGTGGCCAATGTCACATGACCACCACAACACTGCCCAAGTTCCGGACCCAACGGATAGTGCCGCAGCCCAGGTTTGGGCGCCTGTGAGGCCTGATATTCCAAAGCCCCGCCACCGATGCTGCCACTTTGACCGCCAGTCCACAGAAGCATTGATGCGCCCAACTCACGCGGAGATGATCCTTTGATTGCAGCAATCACCACGCGGTGAACCGGGCCGTGCTTAGCTATGGCTGCATTTAGTTGCAGCAGATCAAAACTCATGTCGCACGGCCCTGTGCGCGTTTGATAGCGCAGAACACTTCCTCACTGGTGGCGGGCGCCTGTAGGTCTGGATAGTTCAATCCACAGGCTGAAACGGCGTTTGATAAAGCCAAATAGGCAGAAATCCCGTGCATAAAGGGCGGTTCCCCCACAGCCTTGGAGCGATAAATCGTTTTTTTAGGATTGGCACCTTGCCACAGCGAGACGTTGAACACCTCTGGCCTATCCGAGCAGGCTGGAATTTTATAGGTCGAGGGCGCGTGGGTTTTCAGGCGGCCCTGTGTGTCCCAAACCAGCTCTTCGGTGGTCAACCATCCCGCTCCCTGTACAAAACCGCCTTCAATCTGGCCAATATCCAAGGCTGGGTTCAGTGAGGTGCCGCAATCATGCAGAATATCACACCGCAGGATGCGGTTTTCACCGGTCAAAGTGTCAATCACAACCTCAGTGACCGCAGCGCCATATGCGAAATACAGAAAGGGTCGACCCTCGCCCTTGATCCGATCCCAAGCAATATCTGGAGTTTTGTAAAAGCCGGTGGCTGAGAGCGATATGCGCGCTTCATAAGCAGAGGTCACCGCCTCGGCCCAAGATATTTTGAAGTTTGGCCCTGTCACCATGCCAGCTTCGAATAGAATTGCGTCAGACTGGCAGTGGTAAACATCTGCCAGATGGCTTTGCAAGCGGTCGCGCAGGGTTTGGCAGGCGGCTTGCACAGCCATGCCATTGAGATCTGTGCCGGAACTTGCGGCGGTGGCGGAGGTGTTTGGCACTTTGCTCGTGTCGGTGGCACTGGCGCGGATATACGATTGCATCACCCCAAGGCTGCGTGCGGCTACTTGCGCCACCTTTTGAAACAAGCCTTGCCCCATTTCCGTGCCGCCGTGGTTTATCAAAACCGAACCATCAGTGTAAATCTGAACCAAGGCGCCGGCCTGATTGAGATGGGTAAGAGTAAAAGAAATTCCAAATTTTAAGGGGCTGAAAGCGATCCCGCGCTTGAGAAGCATGTTATTCGCGTTCCAGCGTGCAACCTCTGACTTGCGCGTTTGATACTGCGAACTCTCCAACAGAGCTGCAGTCATGTCTCCGAGAATGAAATCTGTCACAGCCATCCTATAGGGAGTGGTGGCGGGGGGCCGTGCGTTTGGCGGCACAGACATCTCAGGGTAATAATTGACCCGACGCACCTGAGCCGGGTCTAGGTCCAATTCATGGGCGATGTGGTCCATCACCCGTTCAATACCGATCATTCCTTGGGGGCCTCCAAATCCACGAAATGCTGTGGCGCTTTGCGTGTTAGTTTTCAGGCGGTGTGAGGTGATTTTGACATTGGGCAGGTCATAGGCATTGTCTGAATGCAGCATGGCGCGATCCGCCACGGGCAGAGACAAATCCTGCGCCCAGCCGCAGCGAAAATAATGTTTAAAATCAATAGCCTCCACTTGGCCAAGCGCATCGAAGCCCACCTCATAATCCACGCGGCAATCATGGCGTTTTCCGGTGATAATGAAGTCATCATCTCGGTCATAGCGCATCTTGCAGGGTCTTCCGGTGAGGCTGGCCGCCACGGCACAGGCCACGGCCAGCGCATTGCCTTGGCTTTCCTTGCCGCCAAAGCCGCCGCCCATGCGCCGGACCTCCACACGCACCGCATGCTGGGGAATATTCAACGCTTCTGACACTTTATGTTGAATTTCGGTCGGATGTTGGGTTGAGGAATGCACGACCATGTCACCCTGATCGCCTGGCAGGGCCAAAGCGGCTTGCCCCTCAAGATAGAAATGCTCTTGCCCCCCCACATTTAAGCTACCTCTCAAATGATTTGACGATTCCAGCAAGGCTCGGGCGGAGTCACCTTTGCTATAAATGCGCGGGCCGTCTTCAAAGCGGCTATCAGCCGCGAGCGCTTGCTCTATGGTTAAAATCGCTGGTGTTTGATCAATTTCAATTTCGGCCAAACGCGCCGCCTGGCGTGCAGCATGATGGCTTTCTGCCACCACCAAAAATATGGGCTGCCCAGCATAGTGGACAGTTGTGTCTGCCAACAAAGGCTCATCATGGGCGGAGGGGGAGACATCATTGGCAAAAGGCAGGTCTTTGGCCAACAGGACCAATCGCACACCCTCAGCTGCGCTCACGGCGCTCAGATCAACTGAAGTGAGCGCGCCTGCAGCCACGGGGGACAGGCCAAATGCCAAATGCAGGGTTCCCCGAGGGATTGGAATGTCATCGACATAGCGCGCCGCGCCGCTCACATGTTGGCGAGCGGTGTCATGAGGCATAGAGGCTGTGGAGTTCATGCGCGCACCTCCCTTATGTCCACAGGTTTATGCTCAATGTCATGATAATAGCGCATCAGCATGTTTTCGGCAGTGCGCGCGCGGTATTCAGCACTGGCGCGCATATCTGACAGAGGGGTGAAGTCTTGGGCCATTGCTGCCTGCGCTGTTGCGAAAGTCTCGGCACTCCAGATCTGCCCGATCAGCGCCGTCTCTGTCCGAAGCGCGCGCGCCGGTGTCCCGGCCATGCCGCCAAAAGCAATCCGTGCCTGTGTGATGATCCCATCTTTAGCGGTGATGTTCAGGCAGCCACAGACCGCTGAGATGTCCTGATCAAAGCGTTTGGACAGCTTATAGCAGCGTAGGCCTGTTTGATCTTTAAGCAGTTCGACCGCCTCCACAAATTCACCGGGCAAACGGTCTTGATGTTGATAGGCGATAAAGAAGTCTTCCAACGGCATGCGGCGGCGCTCAGATCCTCGGCGGAGGATCAATATGGCGCCCATTGCTATCAAGGCAGGAGGGCCATCGCCGATGGGGGAGCCATTGGCGATATTGCCGCCGATAGTGGCGGCATTGCGCACCTGTGGGCTGCCGTATCGAGCCAACATACTATGCAACGAGGTTGAAATTGACGCGATCGCCTGCATAAGCTCGGTGATCGTGACTGCGGCCCCAACGCGCAGATGATCGGGGTAATCTTCTATGTGGCGCAGATCCGACACTTGACTCAAAAAGGCAATTGGCGCGGGTCTGCGCAATTGTTTGGTCACCCAAAGCCCAACATCTGTCCCCCCGGCCACCAATGTGGCCTCCGGGTTTTGCTGATACCATTGTGCCAATTCATCGCTGGAAAGCGGGCAGAATATGGCATCTGAGCTGGCGTGGCCCGTTGTGGGTGGCAAGTCTTGCATCCATTTCGGTACTGGCGCAGTGGCTGCCATTTCAGCTGCACGAATGATCGGGGCGTAGCCCGTGCAGCGGCACAGATTGCCAGCCAATGCCGTGTCAAAATCTGTTTGCCCTGTGGCATGAGCAGCAGCCATGGTTGTGATGAAGCCGGGGGTGCAAAAGCCACATTGCGCGCCATGCTTTGCGATCATGGCTTCTTGCACCGGGTGCAGGTTGCCATCTGGACCGGATATGCCCTCAACAGTGCGAACAGCGCGACCCTGAAGTTGGGGCAAAAATAAGATACAGGCATTCATCGGCCTCGGCACACCATCATGGCCGGTGACAATCACTGAACAGGCCCCGCAATCGCCCTCATTGCAGCCCTCTTTTGTACCGTAAAGCTCTGCGTCTTGACGCAGGAAGTCTAGTAGGGTTTCAGTTCCGGTGTTCACGGAGGTCGACACAGGTTCTCCGTTTAGAAGAAACGACATTTTCATAATAAGAAATCGTGCCACTGTCTGTTTCGTTCCCCGCGCCTAGGTCCGATGCGGCGTAAAACCAAGGCGGGAACAGATTGATGTAGCACTGATTTAGGTGAGTCGGGCAAGAAAAATATTCACCTATCGCGAATTAGCTTGAAAGCGCTGTGCGGAGAGCTGGTTTTTGGCAGTTTCTGCTGGATGATGGGCGGCTGGCAGTTTAATCATTGATCATGAGCAAGAATCCCAAATTTATCCACCTTAGAGTTCACAGTGAGTATTCGCTGCTGGAAGGGGCTGTTAGGCTCAAAAAATTGCCTGATCTGACAGCGGCTATGGATATGCCCGCAATAGCGGTGACGGACACGAACAATATGTTTTGTGCTCTAGAGTTCTCTGAGGGGGCTTCTAAGGCTGGTATTCAGCCCATCATCGGGTGCCAAGTGGATCTGGCTTATGATCTGGCTGCACCTGGTGAAAAGGCGCGGATGCCTGCGCCTCTGGTGCTTTTGGCGCAAAACGAGCGTGGGTATGAAAACCTGATGGCGCTCAACTCTTGCCTCTATTTGGACACTGATGGTGAGCTGCCACAGGTGCAGGTGGCGCAGCTTGTCGCGCATTCTGAGGGGCTGATTTGCTTGACTGGTGGCCCAAATGGTCCGTTGGGAAAATTTTTGCAAAATGGGCAGGCAGCTAAAGCACGGGCACTGATTGATCAGCTGGTCCTGGCGTTTGGGGACCGGCTTTATATCGAATTGCAGCGCCACTCTGGCGAAGATGGAAGCGCGCCAGAGGTAGAGCGGTTGAGTGAACGTGGTGCGGTGGAAATGGCCTATGCGATGGACCTCCCTTTGGTTGCGACTAATGACGTCTATTTCCCCAAAGCTGAGATGTATGAGGCGCATGACGCTTTGATCTGTATCGCTGAAGGTTCTTATGTGGACCAACAAGAGCCGCGCCGGCGGTTGACCCCGCAGCATTATCTCAAAACGCCTGCCGAGATGGCGGTGTTGTTTGCGGATCTGCCGGAGGCGTTGGAAAACACGGTTGAGATTGCGCAAAGATGTGCGTTCAAGGCCTACAAACGTGACCCCATCCTGCCCAAGTTTGCGGACGATGAGGTTGTAGAGTTGCGGCAACAATCAAACGATGGGCTGCAACGCCGTTTGGCCGTGATCCCGCATGCGGTGTCGGTGGAGGACTATCAAAAACGCCTCAATTACGAGCTGGATATCATCGAAGACATGGGCTTTCCCGGCTATTTTTTGATTGTGGCTGATTTTATTGCTTGGACCAAAGGGCAGAATATTCCTGTAGGGCCGGGCCGGGGGTCTGGTGCGGGCTCATTGGTGGCCTATGCTTTGACAATCACCGATCTTGACCCGCTGCGCTATGGCTTGTTGTTTGAGCGGTTCTTGAATCCGGAGCGGGTTTCTATGCCCGACTTTGACATTGATTTTTGCATGGATCGCCGCGAAGAGGTGATCCGTTACGTTCAGCAAAAATATGGCCGTGACCGCGTCGGGCAGATTATCACATTCGGTGCGCTGCTGTCGAAAGCGGCTGTTCGCGATATTGGCCGTGTTCTGCAAATGCCCTACGGCCAAGTGGATCGCCTATCGAAGATGATTCCTGTTGAAGGTGTGAAACCGGTCAGCATTGAAAAAGCTTTGGCTGACGAGCCACGTTTGCGACAAGAGGCAAAGGCTGAGGAAGTCGTCGCCCGGCTGCTGAATTATGGCCAGCAAGTGGAAGGGCTATTGCGCAACGCCTCAACCCACGCGGCGGGTGTGGTAATTGGTGACCGGCCTTTGGATCAGCTGGTGCCTTTATACCAAGATCCGCGTTCTGACATGCCCGCCACCCAATTCAATATGAAATGGGTTGAGCAGGCAGGCTTGGTTAAATTTGACTTTTTGGGTCTGAAAACCCTCACAGTCATCCAAAATGCGGTGGATCTTATCAACCGTTCAAGGGCGCTGCATGTGGCGGCGGACGGCCGGGCGCTTTATACGCCGGCAGCGGGAGCTGAGGGCGACATCAGCGCAATTCCATTGGACGACGCTGCATCCTATGCGCTTTATTCAGCTGCAAAAACTGTAGCGGTGTTTCAGGTTGAATCCAGTGGCATGATGGATGCGCTGAAGCGTATGAAGCCCAACTGTATTGAAGACATTGTAGCCTTGGTGGCGTTGTACCGCCCCGGCCCGATGGAGAATATCCCAAAATATTGTGAGGTCAAAAACGGTCTAAGCGAACGAGATTTGCTGCATCCTTTGGTAGATCATATCTTGGATGAAACCCAAGGCATCATCGTGTATCAAGAACAGGTGATGGAAATTGCCCGGCAAATGGCGGGCTATTCGCTGGGCGGGGCCGATCTGTTGCGTCGTGCGATGGGTAAAAAAATCCAAGAGGCGATGGACGCGGAGAGACCTAAGTTTCTTACCGGCTCTGCGGCCAATGACGTGGACGAAAAAACCGCTAAGGCCACCTGGGACCTTTTGGATAAATTTGCCAACTATGGGTTTAATAAATCCCACGCGGCGGCTTATGCGGTGGTCAGTTATCAAACCGCTTGGCTCAAGGCCAATCATCCTGTCGAGTTTATGGCCGGTGTGATGAATTGCGACTTGCATCTTACAGATAAGCTGGCGGTTTATTTCAATGAAGTCCGCAAGGGCCTTGATCTGCCCTATACGCCGCCCTGTGTTAACCGCTCCCAAGCCCGATTTGACGTGGCTGATGGCGCTTTGGTCTATGGTCTGGGCGCTTTGAAGAATGTTGGCGTCGACGCGATGGGGCTGGTGGCCGAGGGCCGTGGGGACAAAGCTTTTATCACGCTGTTTGATTTTGCCCGTCGTGTGGATCTCAAGCGGGTGGGTAAGCGGCCTTTGGAGATGTTGGCGCGCTCAGGAGCCTTCGATCAGCTCGACAGCAATCGCCACCGGGTGTTTGATAGTCTTGATTCTTTGGTAGGCTACTCTTCCGCTGTGCATGAGCAGCGCAACTCAAATCAAGTGAGCCTGTTTGGTGAGGCGGGCGATGATTTGCCCGAACCGCGGCTGTCGCCTGTGGCTAATTGGTTGCCTGCGGAGCAATTGGCCGAAGAATTTAAGGCCATCGGGTTTTACCTGTCCGGGCACCCGCTTGATGATTACATCTCCTCTCTCAAACGCTCAGGCGTGATCACTTTGGATCAGTTGATTGAGAAAGCGAAGGGCGGCCCGCTTGTGGCTAAGCTCGCAGGTATTGTGGCAGGCCGGCAAGAGCGCAAATCGGCGCGAGGTAACCGTTTTGCCTTTGTACAGCTCAGCGACACCACGGGAAATTATGAAGCCACGATGTTCAGTGATACGTTGGAAGCCTCACGGGTACATCTGGAAGCTGGTTCAAAAATTGTTTTGAGTGTTGAGGCCACAATGGAGTCTGAACAGCTCAAATTGCTCTGCCGATCGGTGCAGCCCATGGATGGGGCTGTATCACAGGCGGGCGGGGCTGGTTTACGGGTCTATTTGAATAATTCATCAGCCATCGACTCTGTGGCCACCGTGCTAAGCGAAGCGGTGCGCGCGATAAAGAATGGCGCTAAGGGGCCAATTTCCTTTTGCCTGCTGGATGACAGCCTGCCCGGTGAAGTGGACATGGATTTGGGACAGAACTTCCCGGTGACACCGCAAATCAAAGGTGCGTTGAAAAGCCTTGAGGGCGTTTTGATGGTGGAAGATTTATAAGTTAGAAATTAACAATCAATAATGCGGCGGGCGTTCATCACCTAAGATAATGCCGCCGCCGCCATCCGATTCACGCACACGCGCGCGCTGAGCCAGATGTTCAACCAGGGAGGTCAGACGGCGCAACTCGCTGTCTTGCTTGGCCATTACATCGGAAAGATCTTCCACGGTACGTGTCAGATGGGCGATTTTTTCTTCTAAAGCTTGTGTCATGACTGCCGTGTGCGGGATCGTGCGGGCTGGATCAAGGGAAAATTTAATGCGCAGGCCCAAAGGGCGATATGAACTCGCATGTTGCCCCCCGGCGCCTGGGCAGTTAAATGCAGGCCAACGATTATGAGGTTGATCATGGCCAAACAGAAAAAAGCACCCAAACCTAAGGCGCTACCGCCAAAAGGGTTTCGCGATTATTTTGGAGCAGATGTGTCCGAGCGCACAGAAATGCTGCGTCAAATTTCTGATGTATATCATCTATACGGCTTTGAGCAGCTCGAAAGCAGTGCTGTGGAAACGGTCGAAGCACTTGGCAAATTCCTGCCCGATGTGGATCGCCCGAATGAAGGGGTGTTTGCGTGGCAAGAGGACGAAGATTGGTTGGCACTGCGGTATGATCTGACCGCCCCTTTGGCACGGGTCTATGCGCAGCACCGCAACGATCTACCCAGTCCCTATCGCCGCTTTACCATGGGCCCAGTTTGGCGTAATGAAAAGCCGGGGCCGGGACGGTTCCGGCAGTTTTATCAATGTGATGCTGATACGGTTGGCTCAGCCAGCATGGCCGCTGATGCGGAAATTTGTGCCATGCTATCGGACACATTAGAACGTGTTGGGATTGCGCGTGGCGATTACATTATCCGTGTGAACAACCGCAAAGTGCTCAATGGTGTGATGGAAGTGGCCGGGGTGTTGGATCCGACGGACCCTGAGAAATTCGCCGCAGAACGCGGGATTGTATTGCGGGCCATTGATAAGTTGGACCGTTTTGGCCTTCAGGGTGTGCGCCAACTTCTTGGGGCAGGTCGCAAAGATGACAGCGGTGATTTCACCGATGGTGCTGGGCTTGACGATGCGCAGACCGAGATTGTTATGGGCTTTATGCAGGCGCTGGGCGCCACTCCAGCTGAGACTCTGAGTAATTTACGCGCCTTGGTTCAAGGGTCTGCCATCGGCGAGTCTGGTGTTGACGAACTGCAAGAAATTTCTGATTTGGTGACGGCACAAGGCTATGGCACGGACCGTATTATGCTAGATCCCTCAGTTGTGCGTGGGTTGGGCTATTATACCGGCCCGGTCTATGAGGCAGAGCTTACCTTTGAAATTAAGGATGAAAAAGGCAGGACGCGCCAATTTGGCTCGGTTGCTGGTGGCGGGCGCTATGATGATCTTGTGAAGCGCTTTACCGGGCAGGAAGTGCCTGCGACCGGGATTTCAATCGGTGTGGACCGTTTGCTGGCTGCGCTGCGGATGAAAGGGCGGGTCGAACGTTCGGTCTTGGGTCCCGTAGTGATCACCGTGATGGATCGCGACAGGATGAGCGATTATCAGGCCATGGCCACTGAATTGCGCACCGCCGGCATTCGTGCTGAGGTCTATCTGGGGAATCCTAAGAACTTTGGCAACCAACTGAAATATGCGGACAATCGCAACAGCCCCATCGCCATCATCGAAGGCGGTGAGGAGAAGGCGGCTGGTATTGTGCAGATCAAAGATCTTATCCTTGGTGCAAAATTGGCGAAAGATGCCACTTTAGAAGAGTGGAAAGCGCGCCCGAGCCAGATTGAAGCGCCACGGGGGGATTTGATGGCGCAGGTGAAGCAGATGCTGGCGGCGCAAGGCCTTACAGAATGAGCCAGTTGCGCGCAGAGATCACGCGGCTTTTGACGGTGTTCCAATCCGCCGGTGCCGTTCGGGTTGAGGCGGATATTTTGCAGCCGGCGGACGTACTTTTAGATCTGTATGGCGAAGATATTCGCGCGCGAGCCTATGTTACGTCCGACCCCCTTCGCGGTGAGCAAATGCTGCGACCTGATTTTACGGTGCCGGTAGTGCAGAGTCATATGGCTGAAAGCGCCGAGCCTGCGCGCTATACTTATGCAGGCCCCGTTTTTCGCTATCAAGACAATGATAATGGCCGCGCGGCGCAGAGCGAGCAGGTGGGCTATGAGGTGTTTGACCGTGGTCAAGCAGATGCGATTGAAGCTGAGATTTTTGCTCTTTTTCACCAAATACTTATGCCTCTTGGCGTCACCGCCTCGACGGGAGATGTTGGGCTTTTGGTCGCCGCAATCGAGGGACTCACCACCTCGGACGCCCGCAAAGCCGCTCTGCGCCGTCATATATGGCGGCCCTCAAGATTTCAGGCCTTGCTTGCTCGGTTTTCGCAACCTGTTAGGGCGAAAGCGTTGGGCGCTGATGGTCAACAGATTGGCCTGCGAGACGCATCAGATGTGGAATTGCGTTTGCTGCAACTGGTTGATGAGGCCGCCGCACCACCGATCCCGCAATTTGAAATTGAAGCTTTAAACGATTTGCTTGAGGTTAAAGGCCACCTACCGGAGGCTCTTGCTCAACTGCAGGCCTTGGCGTGGCGATTGCCTGCGATTGCCTTTGCCGTGGATCACATGGCTGCACGGTTGGCGGCGTTAACAAGCGCCGGTTTAGACGTATCACAGATAGGCTTTGAAGCGGCCTATGGGCTGACCGCGATGGAATATTATGACGGGTTTGTATTTGGATTTTATGCGCAGCATGCGGGATGGCCCGCGGTTGCTTCTGGTGGGCGTTATGACGCTTTGACCCGGGTTTTGGGGCAGGGGCGCGATGTACCAGCCGTGGGTGGCATTATTCGCCCTGAATTTACCCTACGTTTGTCCGAAGGAGATCTGTCATGATCAAATTAGGTGTCCCGTCTAAAGGGCGATTGATGCAAGAAACCTTTGACTGGTTTTCTGCGCGTAATGTGCATTTGTCCAAGTCTGGTTCTGATCGTGAATATGTCGGGCGCGTTGATGGTGTGGCCGATGTTGAGCTAGTGCTCTTGTCTGCTGGAGAAATTCCTCGCGAACTGGCTGCGGGTCGGTTGCATATGGGCGTGACGGGCACAGATTTGGTGCATGAAAAACTGACCAATTGGTCTGACGCGGTGGAACCTGTGGCAGAGATGGGCTTTGGATTTGCAGATTTAATTATCGCCGTGCCGGCCTGTTGGCGTGATGTGACCTGTTTGCATGATCTTGATGCCGTGGCGGCCAGGTTTCGCGCTCAACACGGGTTTCGACTGCGGGTTGCCACCAAATATCACCGCCTCGTGCGCCAATTTATGAAGGCGGAGGGAGTGGCAGATTATCAGTTGGTAGACAGCCAGGGTGCCACCGAAGGGGCGGTGAAAAACGAAACCGCCGAAGCTATTGCTGATATCACCAGCACCGGCGCTACCATTGAAGCCAATCATCTGCGTATTTTGCAAGATGGCTTGGTTTTGAAATCCCAAGCCACTCTGTGGCATTCGAAAGTGGCTGAAGGTGACTGTAGGGCTTTGATTGCGAAAATTGGGGCCGGGTCGTAACCGCGGCCACAAAGCTTTGAGTTAGGCTAAGGCAGCGGCAAGGTCTCGGATCAAATCTGCAGGGTCTTCCAGGCCAACTGACATCCTAAACACCCCGTCGCCGCCATAGGTGCGATAGCTATCAAGCTGCGCGCCTTTGAGGCGGAAGGATGTGTCCATCAAGCCTTGCGTCTCCATCCAGAAAATCAAACTGCGGTGATGACCCAGAGACACGGCGTAATGCACAATCTCCAAGCGATCGATCATCTGTTGTGCAATTCTGCGCCCGGTCGCGGCATCACCGACTTGAAAGCTGATCATGCCGGAGGTGTTGGTCATTTGCTTTTGCGCCAGCGCATATTGTGGATGACTTGGCAGTCCTGGGTAGATCACACGGGTTACTTGCGGTTGTGCCTCCAGCCATTCGGCCATCGCCTGTGCACCGGATTGATGCGCCTGCATGCGTAGAGGCAGCAAAGACAGGCCGCGGGCCACCATCCAAGCGTTGAACGGAGACATCACGCCGCCGTGGTGTATAGCGCTCTCTCCTCTTATTTTCGAAATGAGTTCTTTGCGCCCGGCCACAGCACCCCCCACTGCATCGCCATGCCCTCCGACATATTTTGTCACGGAATGCATGATCAAATCGATGCCCAAAGCCGCAGAGTTTTGCCCCAAAGGCGACGCAAATGTCGCGTCACAGCTGACCAAAGCCCCGGTGTCATGGGCTAGTTTGGACACAGCCGCCAAATCTGTAAGCCGGCCTATCGGATTGACGGGAGATTCGGTGTGTACCAGTTTTGTGCTGGGGCGCAGAGACGCCGCTACGGCGGCCAGATCAGACATATCAACAAGGCTCACCGCAATGCCAAATCTTGGCAAGGTGTCGCGGGCCAGCTCGGCCACACCGGCATAGCTGACATCTGAAATCACTGCATGATCGCCTGCGGACAGAAAAGTCAGAAAAATTGCTGTTGCAGCGGCCATGCCTGAGGCCAAGCATACGCAATCCTCAACTCCCTCCAGAGCCGTTATTTTTTGTTCCAGCATTTGCACCGTCGGATTGCCCCAGCGCGCATACAGAAAATTGCCATCGTCTTCGAGATCATGGGCCGAAAAACCAGCGACTTGATCAGTGACAAAAGTCGATGACATATGGAGCGCGGGTGCAGAGGCCCCGGTGCTGGGGTCAGGGGCTTCGCCCGCGTGAATCGCCGTTGTCATTAGGCCGAATTTCGAATTTGCACTCTGCATCTCTACGCTCCTTATACTGCTAGATTTGTGAGGTCGCAGCGCTGGAGTAGCCTTTATGACCTCAGGCTGAGAAGGCCCGATTGAGCCTTGTTCTGTCAATAGGTCATAGAATTCCGATATTTGCCAATGCAGCCTGCAATTCTGGAGGCAGGGCGTCGTCATGCGGCCGCGCTTGGCTCAGGTCAGGCGGCGCGTCGGTGGTTTGCAAATAGCGCCACCCTTGAAAGGCCCGTTTTGGGGTGGCTGCGACCGGTACAAGCTGCGGGTCTGACACAATTGCACAGCGCCTGATTCCATCGGCGCCGGTAACCTCATCTAATCGCAAAACCCTCTGGCGGCAGAGGATCACCCCTTTGATCACCCAGTAGATTGAGCCGCCATTTAGCAGCTCTTCACCGCGTTTGGGCCACATGCGGGTAATATGTCGCGGCAGCCCATCTCGGGTTTGTGTCATAGGGCTGACTTGCCAGTCCGCTAGGTTCTCGACGGTTTCAGTACCAACAGATAATTTTACCAAGTTTATGGTCTTTGACAACTTCATACCCCACATATTGTGCCTATGCGGCAAATGAACAGATTTTCATGCAGGATACAAGTTGACCTTTTTGCGCCCTAAGCGTATTTTATAGTCTTATTTAAGTACTTATTTGTGGAATAGTTTATGACTCGCTTTGCTGCCCCTATCGCCGAACAAATCTGGGATATGAAATATCGCTTTAAACAAGCGGATGGAACTCCCATCGATAACACAGTTGAAGATAGCTGGCATCGAATCGCAGGCGCTTTGGCCTCGGTCGAATCTTCCCCGGAAGCTTGGGAACCTAAATTTTTTGACGCGCTTTCAGATTTTAAATTCCTGCCAGCAGGTCGTATCACTGCCGGTGCAGGTACGGAACGCAGCGTCACATTGTTCAACTGTTTTGTTATGGGCACAATACCAGACAGCATGGGTGGCATCTTTGATATGCTCAAAGAAGCAGCATTGACGATGCAACAAGGTGGCGGCATTGGTTATGACTTTACAACCATTCGTCCAAAGGGTGCCAAAGTAAAAGGCGTGGCAGCTGATGCCTCTGGTCCTCTGTCCTTTATGGATGTTTGGGATGCGATGTGCCGTACAATTATGTCAGCAGGCAGCCGTCGTGGTGCAATGATGGCCACAATGCGCTGTGACCACCCTGATATACTGGATTTCATCACTGCTAAACGCGATCCAGCCCGTTTGAGAATGTTCAACGTCTCTGTTTTGGTAACGGATGCCTTTATGGATGCCGTGAAGTCCGATGGCTCGTGGGATTTGGTGTTTGAAGGCGAAGTGTTTCAGACCATGAAAGCCATGGATTTGTGGGATCAGATCATGAGCTCTACATTTGAATTTGCCGAACCTGGTGTAATTTTCATTGACCGGATCAATAAAGCCAACAACTTGAGCTATTGCGAAACCATTGCCGCAACCAATCCTTGCGGTGAGCAGCCTTTGCCGCCCTATGGTGCGTGTTTGCTTGGGTCGATTAATATGGCGCGTTTGGTGTCTAAGCCTTTTGCCAAAGGTGCGAATCTGGA
>TARA_B110000902_G_scaffold255953_1_pt1 | contig 14470 bp, 16 predicted proteins | sample TARA_B110000902 | Tara Oceans TARA_B110000902 (sample SAMEA4398009) | marine metagenome | biome: Polar Biome; feature: [SRF] surface water layer (ENVO:00010504); material: water (ENVO:00002006), including particulate matter (ENVO:01000060) such as... | depth 5 m | reverse complement strand
TGGCGGTTGCCAACAGGCCTTTTGCATCGTATGGAAACGCTGGATATACCACTTTTAGACCTGGTGTTTTGGTAAACCAAGCTTCGTTTGTTTGGGAATGAAACGGTCCTGCTGCAACCCCAGCCCCACACGGCATTCGCACCACAATATCTGCCGCCTGGCCCCAGCGATAATGGGATTTTGCTAAATAATTTACGACCGGATTAAATCCTGACGTCACAAAATCGGCAAATTGCATTTCTACGACTGATTTAATCCCAGCAATAGATAAACCCATAGCAGCTTCAACAATCGCTGATTCGCAAATAGGCGTATTTCGAACCCGTGATTTTCCAAATAATTCAACAAAATTTTCAGTGATTTTAAAAACCCCTCCATATTCTGCGATGTCTTGGCCCATAATCACCAAGTCTGTATGTAATTCCATCGACTGTTTTAAGCCCTCGGAAATTGCGTCAATAAAACGCTTTTCTTTCTGTTTTGATGCGGGATTGACTGCGATATATTCAAACGGCTTATAAACATCTAATAACTCTGTTTCTAAATCTGGACTAATCACAGGCTCATCAAAAGCGGTTTGTAAGCCCTCTTGAATTTCGGCCGAAACCGTCTGTTTATAGTCTTCTATGTCCTCAATAGTAATAATTTTTTTATCGAGAAGATAGGATTCGAAGTTTGAAATCGGATCTTTTTTAGCCCAGGTATCCATCAACTCTTTAGATACATATTTTGTACCACTCGCCTCTTCATGTCCACGCATTCTGAATGTTTTAAATTCAATTAATACCGGACGAGGATTTTGTCGTACACTTTTGGCGATGGCATCCACTATAGAAAACACTTCGATTACATTGTTCCCCTCAATCACATGCGATTCCATCCCATAGCCTATGCCCCGGTCGGCAATCGACTCACAATTATACTGTTCATTGCTGGGTGTCGAAAGTCCATAGCCATTATTTTCTATACAAAATAAGACTGGCAAATTCCATACTGAAGCCACATTAAGCGCTTCATGAAAATCGCCTTCGCTGGTCCCACCATCTCCAGAAAAAACAGCGGTGAGCTTCGATTCATTTCTCAAAACATGTGAGAGTGCAATTCCATCTGCCACCCCTAATTGAGGCCCCAAATGAGAAATCATTCCAATGATTTTATAGTCTTGTGTCCCAAAATGAAACGACCGATCACGGCCTTTTGTAAATCCGTTAGCTTTGCCTTGCCACTGAGAAAATAATCGAAATAAAGGAATTTTACGGGAGGTGAATACGCCTAAATTCCGATGCATTGGAAGGATATATTCATCCGCATCTAAAGCAAGCGTCACTCCTACTGAAATTGCTTCTTGCCCAATTCCTGAAAACCATTTGGATATTTTTCCTTGCCGTAGTAAAATCAACATTTTTTCCTCAATAAGCCTGGACTTCAGCATATTAAAATACAAAGACTTTTGGGTTTCTTTGTTGACTTCTTTAGAATCGAATTGAAATAAGGGTCTCAAATGTCATTAGTTTGTCTTTCAAAAATAGGAAAATATTAGTTAGGAATCTTTAACTTTAAAAAATTGCTTTTTTTAAAACCTTTGAATTGCTATATTTGTTAACAACAAGATTAAACCAAAACCATGAACAAAATTCCAAGTGTCAATCTTTTAGAGTTTTTATCCAACGACCCAAAAGTCAAACAAAAATTTGTCGATGCAATTGGTCAAGCCTATGAAACCATTGGATTCGTGGCACTAAAAGGTCATTTTTTAGAGGACTCTTTAGTCGATGATTTATATTCTGAAGTCAAGCAGTTTTTTGACCTACCAACAGAACAAAAACAACAGTATGAAGTTCCAGGCATTGGAGGCCAACGCGGTTATATTTCGTTTGGGAAAGAAAGTGCCAAAGGCAGAACTGAAGGCGATTTAAAAGAGTTTTGGCATTTTGGGCAGTATGTTCAAGACAGCCCCGAACTAGAAGCCGAATACCACGAAAATGTGGAAGTTAAAGAGCTTCCTGAGTTTAATCGGGTTGGAAAAGAGACGTATCAAATGCTGGAGAAAACAGCAAAATATGTATTGAGAGCGTTGTCGATTCATTTGGGCTTGGATGAATTTTATTTTGATAATTATATCCATAATGGAAATAGTATTCTTCGCCCCATTCACTATCCACCGATTACGGAAGAACCAAAAAATGCCGAACGTGCGGCAGCCCATGGCGATATCAATCTGATCACTTTACTTATGGGCGCTCAAGGACGTGGTTTACAGGTTCAGAATCTCGAGGGCGAATGGATTGATGCCATCGCAAATCCAGATGAATTAATGATCAACGTGGGTGATATGCTCTCACGTCATACGAATAACAAACTAAAATCAACCATCCATCGAGTGGTCAATCCACCCCGTGAGTCCTGGGGCACATCGCGTTACTCCATCCCTTTTTTCATGCATCCTATTAGTGCGATGAAATTAGATGTTTTAGACAGTTGTATCGATGCCGATAGCCCAAAACAATTTGAGGACATCACTGCTGGAGACTATTTAAGTCAACGGATCAAAGAATTGGGATTAGCCAAAAAATAATGGATTTAAAAGATCAACTTAAAACCCTATTTCCAGAGCATACCGAAAGTCCTGCACCCCAATCCGAAGTCAAACCAACTTCTATTTGGATGCAAGACACCCCTATTATTTGTAAATACGAAAAGCGAAAAGGTAAACCCATTACAATCATTGAAGGCTATACAGGCGCCGATAAAGATTTTAAAATTCTGGCAAAAGATCTCAAAAAAAAATTCAGTGTTGGTGGGAGTTTTAAAAACGACACCATCATCATTCAAGGCGATTACAGAGATAAAATCATGGGGTTTTTGAAAGACCTTGGTTTTAATGTGAAACGGGTCGGGGGCTAAGCTAAAAAAAATTATATGTCTATAAAAAATTCTGAACTCATACTCAATTCTGACGGGAGTGTTTATCATCTTCATTTAAAACCTTCAGACATTGCAGATACCATCATTTTTGTGGGCGATCAAGATCGCGTGGTCGAAGTCACTAAGCATTTTGATAGTGTAGATTTTGAAACTCAAAGTCGCGAATTTAAAACTCAAACTGGCACCTATAAAGGGAAACGACTCTCTGTTATTTCCACTGGAATTGGATCTGATAATATCGATATCGTGATCAATGAATTAGATGCTTTGGTGAACATAGATTTCGAAACTCGAGAGATTAAAGCCCTCAAAACAAGTTTATCGATCATACGCATTGGAACCTCGGGAGCATTACAACCCGACATCGATGTTGATAGCTTTGTATTGAGTCGCTACGGGATGGATATTAATGGAATGCTTCAATCGTATAAAGTGGATGCTATTAAACATGCGAATATCGAGAGCGCTTTTGTGAGTCATACGCAATGGAGTCCTCAAAAACCCTATCCAGTGATCATAAAAAATTCTCAAACATTAGAAGATGTATTAAAGAGTGACCAAACAATTTTTGGAATGACGGCGACTTGTGGCGGGTTTTACGGCCCTCAGGGTCGTGTGTTGCGTTTAGAATTGCAAGATGAAAGTCTGAATCATAAAATGGATAGCTTTGATTATAAAGGCTTAAAAGTGACTAATTTTGAAATGGAGACCTCGGCCATTTATGGATTGTCAAAGTTATTAGGGCATGAAGCCTGTTCCATGAATGCTATTTTGGCCAATAGAGCTTTAGGACTTTTTAGTAAAAACCCGCAAGCGACGATCGATAAACTAATTACTTATACCCTAAATAAACTTGTTTCTTAAATGAAAAATGTACGCATTGGTGGAGTTCCCGAACACTTCAATTACGCTTGGTATTTGGCTTTAAAAGACGGCCATTTTAAGCAACACGACATCAACGTTCGTTGGAAGGATTATTTTGGAGGAACGGGTCAAATGACTCAAGCGCTTCGGAATAATGAAATCGATATGGCGGTGATTTTGACAGAAGGAATTATCAAAGATATTACCGGAGGAAATCCCAGTAAAATTGTCCAAGTTTTTGTGGAATCGCCTTTGATATGGGGGATTCATGTCGCGCATGATTCCACTTTCAAGCAGTTGAACGAACTAAAAGGTCAACGGGCTGCAATCAGTAGATATGGTTCTGGCTCCCATTTAATGGCCTATGTCAATGCATTACACTTGGATTGGAACCCCACAACAGATTTACAATTTGAAGTCGTTAAAAATCTCGATGGTGCTGTGGATGCTTTAAGTCAACAAGAAGCCGATTATTTTATGTGGGAGAAATTCACCACAAAACCTTTGGTCGATCAAAAAAAATTTAGACGTCTGGGCGAATGTCCAACTCCTTGGCCCTGTTTTGTGATTGCGGTGCGCGATGAATTTATCTTAAATGAAAAAGAAACGCTTCAAACGATTCTAAAAATCATCAATACCATCACGGCTGATTTTAAACAAATTCCAGAAATTGATGCGATTATTTCTGAGCGTTATCAACAAAAAAATGAGGATGTAAAAGCGTGGCTAGAACTCACCGAATGGTCACAAGAAACGCTTAAAGCGTCGACGGTTGAAGCGGTTCAAAATCAATTGTTAGAATTAGAGATTATTTCCGAAAAATGGCCCTATGATCGATTGGTCGCGAACTTGGACGACTAACCCCAATCTATGGGCGATTTGCCCTTTAATTTTAGAGCGGCATTTGTTTTGCTAAAATGTTTGTTTCCAAACCAATACCCTCTATTGGCACTCATGGGCGATGGATGCCCACTTTCTAAAATCGTATGTTTTTTGGTATCGATGAGAGTCGTTTTCGTTTTAGCGACGCTTCCCCATAACAAAAAAATTAGATCCGATTTTTGATTGGACAGCATTTTGATCACAGCATTTGTAAATTCTTCCCAGCCTTGTTTTTGATGGCTGCCCGCAAATTTAGCCCGCACACTCAAAGTGGCATTGAGCAATAAAACACCCTGATTAGCCCATGCAGTTAGGTCGCCATTAGAGCGGTATGGAAGCCCGATATCGGATTCCAGTTCCTTGAAAATATTTTTTAAAGAAGGTGGATGTGCTAAGTTCTCATTCACAGAAAAGCTCAAACCATTGGCTTGCCCTTCGCCATGATAGGGATCCTGACCGATGATGACAACTTTTATGTTTTCAAATGCACAGGCATCAAAGGCGTTAAATAACTGATCGAACGGAGGATAACAAGAGTGCAAGCCATACTCCACACGTACAAAAATATCTAATTTTTCAAAATAGGGCTTCGAAAATTCAGATTCTAAGGGGGGTAACCAGGTTCCTTTGAGCTTTAGCATATTAATTAAATTGGTTAAACATTCTGATTTAGTACGCTAATTTAAACTATATTTTTTAAACATTAATACCTACATTTGTGGAGGCTTATGCACGACCGATATGATTAATATTTCCAAAAAAACTTTACAAGATTTAGAATTTGAATCCGTAATTCTTCAGGTAGCGACTCACAATGTAACCATTTTAGGGAAACTAGAGGTCTTATCTACAACTCCATTTTCAGAAAGAGTGGATGTACTTGAAGCACTTCAACTGACCAACGAATTTGTAACGTCTTTTGATAATGAAAATCGAGTCCCTAATCATGGATTTGATGCCATTACCGAAGAATTAAAATTAGTTCGGATTGAAAATAATTATTTAGAAATTGATGGCTTTCGTAAAATTGCTGGTATCTGTGTCACCACCAATGTGTTGCTGAAATTCTTCAAAAAATTTCATGAATACTACCCGCTTTTAAAGGCACTTTCATCTGAATTAGAACCCAATAAAGACATTTCAGAGACAATCAACGGCGTGATCGATAAATATGGAGACATTCGGAATGATGCTTCCGATACCTTGTATGGCTTACGGAAATCGATTCAATCGGTTCGCACTAAAATCAATACCAGTTTTAATTCAGCTTTAAGCATGTATAATAGTGCCGACTATTTGGACGATATTCGGGAAACTGTCATGGAAAACCGCCGTGTTTTGGCCGTAAAAGCCATGTATCGCCGTAAAGTCAAAGGCAGTATTTTGGGCGCGAGTAAAACAGGGAGTATTGTGTATATTGAACCGGATACCACCCAACAACACCAACGGGATCTAAATAATTTAGAGTTTGAAGAAACCGAAGAAATCAAGCGAATTTTGCTCGAACTCACCAGTTTCATCCGTGGGTATGCCCCACTTTTAGAAGACTACCAGTTATTTTTAACAAAAATTGATGTCATCTATGCCAAAGCAAAGTATGCAAAATCAATTACGGGAGTGCTCCCTGAAATCACCAAACATCAAGAAATAGACTTGGTCAACGCCTACCACCCCTTGTTGTTGGTGGCGAATCAAAACGAAGGGATTACGACCTTTCCTCAAACCATCACCATGACAACCGAAAGTCGAATCATCGTGATTTCGGGACCCAATGCCGGCGGAAAGAGTATCACCCTTAAAACCGTAGGATTGTTGCAACTCATGGTACAATCGGGGATGCTTATTCCTGTGCATGAACGTTCAAAACTCTGTTTATTTGATTCTATTCTAAGTGATATTGGCGATAATCAATCCATTGAAAATCATTTAAGTACGTATAGCTATCGCTTGAAACAAATGAATTATTTTCTAAAGAAATGTAATAAACATACGCTCTTTTTAATTGATGAATTTGGAACCGGTAGTGACCCTGAATTGGGAGGTGCGTTGGCTGAAACCTTTTTAGAAGTCTTTTATGAACGAGAAGCTTTTGGCATTATCACGACGCATTATAGCAATTTAAAACTTTTGGCAAACGAACTACCACACATCCAAAATGCGAATATGTTGTTTGATGAAAAAACCTTGCTGCCCTTGTTTAAGTTGGTCATTGGTCAGGCGGGAAGCTCTTTTACTTTTGAGGTGGCTCAAAAAAACGGCATTCCTTTTAGTTTGATTAACCGTTCCAAAAAAAAGATTGAACGCGGCAAAATACGGTTTGACAAAACCATCGCAAAACTGCAAAAAGAACGTTCTAAACTTGAAAAAACGGAGCGGGCTTTGAAGCAAAATGAGATTAAAAAAAGTCAGGAAGCCGATAAATTAGAAACGACCAATGCGAAGGCTAAGAAAAAATTACAAAGCTATCAAGAGCTTTTTGATAGCAATCAACGCTTGGTATATCTGGGTCAAAAAATTAGTGACTTAGGCGGGAAATACTTTGATGATAACCGGAAACGAGAGTTAATGGCAGAGCTTTTTAAATTGGTTCAGGTAGAGAATTCGAAACGCCAAAAAGTAAGTCAAAAACAAAAAAAGGTGTTGATTGCCAAGGAAATTGAATTAAAAAAAGAAGTTGAGGAAAAAGTAGAAGTCATTCGTCAACAAAAAAAGAAACAAAAAGCAAAAGCGGCTTTAATTCCACCCAAACCAAAACGCGTTTTGGTCCTAGGAGATTCGGTCCGACTGGAAGATGGCCGTGCTGTGGGTACGATTGATAAACTCGAAAAAAACAAAGCCGTGGTCAACTATGGACTTTTTACGACAACCGTCAATGTGGACCGCCTCGACTATGTAAATTCTAAAAAATAATGCAAACTACGGTCTTTTTTGATGGCGTGTGTAACCTCTGTAATCGGAGTGTCAACCTCCTCATCTCTAAAGATAAAAAAAAGGTTTTAAAATTTGCGTCTTTACAAAGTGAGTATGCCCAAAACCTGGTTCCAAAAGAGGTGCTAAATTGTGGAAATTTAGACACTATTATCGTTTATATGGATGGTAAATTCTACGACCGAAGTCATGCCGTTCTAAAACTATGCAAAATCTTAGGAGGGCTGTATTCTGTTTTTCTAATTGGATACCTCATCCCCCGTTTTATACGTGATGGCTTGTATCGATTGATCGCCAACAACCGTTATAAATGGTTTGGAAAAACTGAGCAATGCAGGGTACCGACTCCCGAACTAAAAGATCGGTTTTTGGAATAATTGAATAGCATTATGTTAAAAACCAAGCTCCTTTGGCCGCTTTTAATTTTTTTTTAGTACATTTAACAAGTCTTAGATCCCAAATCTAATTTTTCATTATAACCAATTCAACATTTAAGTAAAGTATTAAGAAACTGTAACTACACAGCGGTGTGTGGATATGTGGTGTTTTTAATACCCTTTACGTATGCGCTGAATGAGCGCAACTTAAAAAAAGAATGCAGACTTTAGAAAATGATAAACGAGAACAAAAGTTCCTATTATCGGGAAATAGAGCCCCACAAATAGGAAGTTTATTCTCCATATAACCAGTTAGCATTTATTGCCAAATAAACCTTAGAGAATCAAATATTATCAAAACATAAAAATAATGTCTAAAGAAAATTCCATAAAAACATTAGTAACTTCAATTTTACTAGTTGCAGTGCTAGCATTTACAAATTGTTCGAAAGTAGAACACAATCAGCCAAATATTGTAATTATCTATGCAGATGACATGGGCTATGGAGACCTAAATTGTCAGAATCCAGATTCGAAAATCCCGACTCCAAATCTCGACAAGCTTGCTTCAGAAGGTATGCGATTTACTGATGCACACAGCTCGTCAGGGATTTGTTCCCCTAGTCGATTTGCATTACTTACTGGGTCCTATCATTGGCGCAGGCAACATGGCATAGTTGGCCCCTTTGGTAAACCATTTTTCAAGGACTCGGATATCACTTTACCACAGTTATTAAAAACAAAGGGATACAACACTGCTTGCATTGGCAAATGGCATTTGGGATGGGATTGGGATTTTATCAACAAAAAACCTTCTAGTTCTAGAAATTATTGGGGTAATGACCACAAAATGTACGACCTAAAAGATATAAATTGGGAGGCTCCTATAACTGGTGGCCCTTTGGATCGTGGTTTTGATTACTACTATGGTGATGGGACTATAAACTTCCCTCCCTTTGCTTGGATTGAAAATGATCGTTTTGTTGAAATTCCCAACGACATATTCGAATTCAATCAGTTTGAGAGAAAAGTAAAAGAGGCGGGTTGGGATTCTCGTCCAGGGCCAAAAGTGAAAGGATGGGATCCTTATAAAGTTTTACCAACACTTACAAAAAAAACTATTGAATGGATAAATAGGCAAGATGAAAACAAACCTTTCTTTCTTTATTTTGCCATGCCTTCACCGCACTCACCCATCATTCCAAACGATGAATTCGACGGAAAGTCTCAAGCAGGTGGATATGGTGATTTTATGGTTCAGACCGACTGGGTAGCTGGGCAGGTATTAAAAGCATTAAAAGAAAAGGGAATGGAAGACAACACTATCGTTATTTTTAGTGCCGATAATGGAACGGAAAGTTATGCTTGGGAACGAGCCGAAAAGTATGGGCATTTTAGCATGGGTGATTTTCGTGGACTCAAACGGGATGTATGGGAAGGTGGTCATCATGTGCCTTTTATAATTAAATGGCCTTCTAAAATTAAAGCAGGTTCAGTTTCAAAAGAGTTAATTTCGCAAGTTGATATTATGGCTACTCTTGCAAGTATTACGGGAGCAGATTTAACAGAAAAGGCGGCACCTGATAGTTATAATTTCTTATCAGTGTTAAAGGGTGAGAAATACAAATCTCCGCTTAGGGAAACAACTATACATAATACATATGAATCTAAATGGGGCGTCAGAAAGGGAGACTGGCTCTATATTAATAGTTCATCTGGAGGACATAGAGAAATGCCAGAATCATTTAAAAACCTAACTGGGTACGCCGATTTTAATACAAAAGGACTACTTTTCAATATGAAAGATGACCCTGAGCAACGTGTTAATCTTTATGAGAAATATCCAGAAAAAATTATAGAAATGGATAAATTACTTCAAGAAAATCGTAAAAAAGGATACTCAATAAGATAACCCTTAATTAATAAATTGGCAAAGCAACAAAATGCTAACAATGTATAAAAATAACAGCCGAAATATTAGTAAACATGAACATTCTAGCTAGCATAAAACATAGAGGTAAACCGAAAATTTCTATTTCCGAAGTCGGCTACTATTCTTATACAAACCGTCAGACTGCGCAAAACACATCATTTAATAGCACTTTTTTTGTGAATAATAGCTGTTTTTGTATTTTGTAAACGCCTCATTATCAAAACCTATGCATCCTATCGATCAAGAAATTGATAGATTCCAACTTTCCATGATGGATTTAGAATCTATGGTAGATCAAAACTCTTATGCGCGTTTGGTAGATCTGTTTGTCCAAAGTCTTCCTCTTGAACAATTTGGGTTTACACATACCACTCACGAAACCACGGGTCGACCTCCGCTACCGAACGAATCCTTTCGTGTGGTAAACATTATCAAAGTTATGTATGTTAAACTAAGAAATAAATGAATAGAAATTATAAATTTAATAATCCAGAAGGTTTGTGTTTTATTAGTTTTGCTGTTGTAGGTTGGTTAGATGTATTTACCCCGCTCTGCGAAGTCTCCTGACTTAGCGGAACATTAACAAAAGGAAAAGAAAGAAGTCACAACTAAACAGAATTATACACACAAAAACATATAAAGTAAAGTATCGCTCAAAGTCGAGAGACTTTGAGCAGCAGGTAAATTTTAGACCCTCGTATGCCAGGCATAATTTTATAATTACCCGTTTTTGGTTCATTATTTTTAGAGTTCACTGACGACTTAACCTCTATACCGACACAAAAGTTGGATCATAAGGAAGCCCTGATTTTACAATTGCAATGGATTGTTGATGCATTTGTAGTACACCTGTTTTTAATTTTTTAAATTGATAGTAATTACCAACATTATATTAATTTAAACAAATAATGATAGTAATTACCATCATTTTTTATGATATTATTAACTTTTTTTATATATTTGAATTGGGAAAACCAACCATAAGGATCAAAAAAAGCATTAAAAATGGAAAACACTACCATTGAATGGTTATCAATGAGCGATAAATCAATCATAGCCACAGTTGGAGAATACATAAAACACCAGCGTTTAATTCAAAATAAAACGCAGGCAACCATTGCTGAAATCGCAGGAATTAATCGCTGGACTCTGAGTAAAGTTGAAAATGGAGACCCGATCTCATTAACTTCCTTAATACAGATTCTAAGAGCTCTTAATTTGTTAGAAGTTCTTAATATCTTTAAAATTGAATCGCAAATAAGTCCTTTAAAACTTGCGAAATTAGAAAAACAAAAAAGACAACGCGCAAGTACAGCCCCTGAAACAGAGAACCAACACAAGAGCAAATGGTAGCAATAAAAACTGCATTTGTAAAGATTTGGGGACAAACAGTTGGAGCCGTTGCTTGGGATGCCCGTCAAGGACTTGCAAGTTTTGAATATGAGCCAAAATTTAAATCTAAGAATATAGAGTTAGCGCCTATCAAAATGCCGATTAGCTCCAATCAAAAAATCATTTCATTTCCAGAGTTAAGACCATCAAAAAATAGTGAATATGACACATTCAAAGGCTTACCTGGGTTGCTCGCTGACGTATTGCCCGATAAATATGGAAATCAATTAATAAATAGTTGGTTAGCACAAAATGGACGCCCTGAAAGCAGTATGAATCCAATAGAACAACTGTGTTTTATTGGAACACGTGGAATGGGAGCCTTAGAGTTTGAACCGACACAGCTGACATCAACTAAAAAAAGTTTTCAAGTTGAAATCAATAGTTTAGTCGCAATTGCCCAACGAATGTTACATAAAAGAGAGGGATTTGAGACGAACTTGAATGAGGACGAACAACAAGCAGTCATGGAAATTTTAAAAATAGGAACCTCAGCTGGAGGCGCTAGACCAAAAGCAATTATTGCCTATAATAAACAAACCGGACAGGTTCGATCAGGACAAGCGAATGCACCAAAAGGATTTGAACATTGGCTTATTAAGTTAGACGGCGTGAGTGATGCTCAATTCGGAGAAAGCAAAGGCTATGGGCGCGTAGAAATGGCCTATTATAATATGGCAAAGGATTGCGGTATAAAAATGATGGCCTCTAAACTATTGGAAGAAAATGGCAGGGCACATTTTATGACAAAACGATTTGACAGAGAGAAAGGTTCTATAAAACACCATATTCAAACATTTTGTGCACTGCAACACTATGACTTTAACGAAGTTAGAAGTTATAGTTACGAGCAGTTATTCCAAACGATGCGGATGCTTCGCCTGCCCTATCCAGATGCAGAACAACTGTATCGTAGAATGGTTTTTAACGTGATTGCTAGAAACTGTGATGACCATACTAAGAATTTTGCATTTCGACTTAAAGAAGGCGGCCAATGGGAGTTAGCACCCGCCTACGACATTTGCCATGCCTATCGACCTGATAGTGTCTGGGTGAGTCAACATGCCTTAAGTATTAATGGAAAAAGAACAGAAATTAAGAAAGAGGATTTAATGACCTTTGCCAAAGCAATGAACATAAAAAAATCGGCAACTATTATCTCTGAAATTAATTCGAAAGTACAAGATTGGAATCAGTATGCAGATAAGGTAACTATGAACACAAAACTCAGGGATTCGATCCAGAACACATTATTAGATATGACGAACTAAACGAGTGTTTCACGTCCCTATTCTAAATGATTGTAAAAACACCACATAACGTGTTTAATTTGCAAATAGAAAAGACTGGTGAAATTTATGGCCCTATTAAATTATTTTTACTATTTTTATAAAAGACTTAGATCCCAAATCTGATTCTTCATTTTAACCAATTCAACATTTAAGTAAAGTATTAAGAAACTGTAACTACAAACCGGTGTGCGGATATGTGGTGTTTTTAAGACCCTTTTACGTATGCGCTGAATAAGCGCAACTTAAAAAAAGAATGCAAACTTTAGAAAATGATAAACGAGAACAAAAGTTCCTATTATCGGGAAATAGAGGCGTATAAACAGGAGGTTTATTCTCCATATAACTAGTTGGCAAACATTTAAGCAACATCACGGAAAATAGAATAATCAGAAAAATAATAATTATGAAATATGACTACTAACCCAAATCAAGCTGTATTGACAGGAAATGATGAATTGGGTTTAAAGAAGAAAACTGTTTTTCATTTGACTTGCCCGAATTCTAACTGTGAAAATGTACTTGACGTAACAAAAGTTAAGTAGAATACATATATCCAATGTAGTAAATGTAGCAATGTTACTTGGAATCCAGGTTATAATCCACCTTGGCAAGCTAAAACAAAGTATTTTATGTTTTCTTTAATTAGTGCATTAGCGATAGGAATATTTTCAACACTTTTTGTGAATTGGATTTTAAATAACGGAACAGAATCAAAGACTAATAATCTTGAAAAGACGGAAATAAACAAAGAATTATCAAATAACAAGATATGAGCATTAAAATTGGTGGAATTGACGTAACGGAATCAGTTATTAATTCTGAATATAGAATAAGCGTATTAGAAAAAGTTCTTGACTTACTAATGCAAAGAACGAGTGTTCCTATTACACAAAAAGAAATTGAAGATATTAGAAAAGTATCTTTAGATGAATTAGGTGTGAAATATCCCGAAGCTGGAATACATAAAAAATAAAAACGATTTGCCAACAAAGAACTGAGCTAAAAAACAACTCTTTTCTTAATAATTTTTTGACACTAGTATGCCAGGCATAATTTTTATAATTAAGCGTTTTTGGTTCATTATTTTTAGAGTTCACTTACGACTTAACCGCTAATACAGACACAAAAGTTGGATCATAAGGATGTCCTGATTTTGCAATTGCAAAACACTGTTTTAGCAGCTTGTTAGAAACGGCTATTAAGGCTAATTTCTTGCTCTTTCCTTTAGTTGTAATTCTTTGGTAAAGATCGCTGCAACCCTTGTTGTGTTTGCAAGCCGTAAATGAACATAAGAAAAGTAAGTTTCTTAACTTTCTGTTTCCAACTTTACTGATTCTGGCTCTGCCTCTTACACTGCTTCCAGATTCTCTTATTGTGGGCGTAATGCCTACATAACTACATAATTGTGAGTCGGTTTCAAATTTGTTAAATCCCCCCATTACATTCTTTTTCTATTGACAATAAACTAGAATTACTTCACTTCTTCCAAATGGTCATCCCATTCTTTAGATTTTGGGGTGTGGAGTTTGCCTTCGAGTTTGGCAACAATCATAGACACTGTGGCGTCACCAGTCACATTCACCATGGTACGGCACATATCTAAAGGACGATCGACTGCAAAAATAAGTGCGAGTCCAATTGCTAATTTATCCGCTGGAAAGCCAACCGATTCGAGCACAATAACCAACATCACCATTCCTGCACCTGGCACGGCCGCACTCCCAATGGAGGCTAAAAGTGCCGTTAGAACAATGGTTAATTGATCGGCAAAAGTGAGATCAAAATTCAAGGCTTGTGCAATAAATACCGCGGCGACGGCTTGGTATAAACTGGTGCCATCCATATTGATGGTAGCACCAACCGGTAATACAAAACTA
>TARA_B110000902_G_scaffold267232_1_pt1 | contig 14481 bp, 13 predicted proteins | sample TARA_B110000902 | Tara Oceans TARA_B110000902 (sample SAMEA4398009) | marine metagenome | biome: Polar Biome; feature: [SRF] surface water layer (ENVO:00010504); material: water (ENVO:00002006), including particulate matter (ENVO:01000060) such as... | depth 5 m | reverse complement strand
TCGATTACCATTACCAAACAAATTGCTATTAGTAGTTCATGCCACACTTTTACATGCCTAAATAGATAAAAATGACCGTTTTAAGCCGCAAACACATTCATTCATGCGCGCACAAAAAAACCGGACTAATCCGGCTGGTTTATTATACCACATATTTATGTGGTTATTAGCTGAAAAATTAGGCTTTAACGATGGCCTGCGGCGGCCCATTTTGATCGATGTCGCCTGATGGCGAGTTACTTTTACTTTGATGAGCAAATAAAAGTAACCAAAAGCAAGCTCACCCATATAAATCGCCCTACGGGGAACCTGAGAATCACCAAATATAACGGCCGTTCAGGAACTCATCAAAAATGATATTCAATCATTTTCTACTCAAACATCCTTCACTGTAGACGCCGTTTTATTTGATAACCCTCAGGCGACTTAAGAATGGGGTCGAAGGTCAAGAGCACTGGTGATGTGTGACCTGCTGGTTTTCGTCATTTTCGTAACCAAGGTGAGTTACGAAAGCCGGTTGAAATAACAGCTAAGGTAGTACTGCAGGCACAAAAAAGCCGGGCAAACCCGGCTTGTTAGCTTAACTAAAACTAGTTAGCAGTAGAGCTTTTAAGATACTTAAAGAAGTCGCCTTTAGGGTCCACTACCATTAAGTCATCTTTCGATGAAAAGCTTCCACGATAGGCTTTTAAGCTACGGGTGAATGAGTAAAACTCTGGGTTTTTATTGTAAGCATCTGCATAGGTTGCAGAGGCAGTCGCATCCCCGTCACCTTTGATTTTCTGTGCTTCACGGTAAGCTTCTGCGCCAATAATGGTAATTTGACGGTCGGCATCAGCGCGGATCTTCTCAGCTTGCTCCTTACCTTCTGAGCGATATTCACGCGCTTCTTTCTCACGCTCTGCAGCCATTCGCCTAAATACCGACGCACTAACATCTACTGGCAAATCGATACGCTTTACCCGTACATCTAATACTTCAACACCTAGCGACTCTTTAACGTCTGTGTTTAGCTGGTCGGTGATTTTTTTCATTAGCTCATCACGCTTACCAGACACTACTTCATGTAAGGTTTTAACACCGAACTGATTACGCAAGCCATCGTTAATACGCGAGGCTAAACGGTCACTGGCAACACGTTCATCACCACCGGTAGATTTATAGTAAGTGTCAACGTCGTTGATACGCCATTTTGCATACGAATCAACAATGACGCGTTTTTGCTGAATGGTGAAAAAGCTTTCAGGGGCGGCATCAACGGTTAATACGCGGCCGTCAAATTTACGCACAATGTCGGCAAGCGGTAATTTAAAATGCAGCCCAGGCTCTACGTTAGTTTCAACTAAAGCACCAAAGCGCAATACCACGGCACGTTCAGTTTCTTTAACCACATAAATACTGTCGGCGCCGAGCATTACCGCTAAGGCGATAACTACTAGCCCTACTACTGATCGAATTTGCATTATCGTTCCTCCCCGCGTCTGGCTGTTCCAGACGTTTTACGCAACCGGTCTAATACTTGATTAGTTAGTTGGTCAACTAGCTCTGGAGACATTGCGCCGGTGCCAGTTGCTCCGCGACTGCTACTGTTACTACCGCTAGTCAATTTATCCAGCGGCAGATACATCATATTATTGCCACCCTCCACATCAACTAGCACTTTGGTGGCGTTAGCCATTACTTCTTCAACTGTGTCTATGTACAAACGCTCGCGAGTAACTCGTGGCGACTTTGTATACTCAGTTAATAGTTGCTCAAAACGCTCGGCGTCACCTTCTGCTTCTGCTACCACTTTGGCTTTATAGGCATTAGCTTCTTCGAGTACCCGCTGGGCTTTACCGCGCGACTCTGGCACTAGGCCATTGGCATAAGCTTGCGCTTCGTTTTTATAACGTTCTTTATCTTCTTTGGCTTCAATTACATCATCAAATGCTGCTTTTACTTCGCGCGGTGGCTCGGCTCTTTGCAGATTGATTTCAATAATTCGAATACCGGTACGGTAGTCATCTAAGTAATGCTGTAAGCGCTGCTTTACTTCAACCGCAATTTGCTCACGACCGTCAGACAGTACTTTAACTAGAGTACTACTGCCTACAACATGCCTAAGGGCACTGTCGGTTGCATGCTGCAAGCTCATTTCTGGGTTGCGAACATTGAGCGCGAATGCTTTAACGTCGGCGATGTTGTACTGCACGGTTAACGGCAGTTCAACAATATTTTCATCTTCGGTCAGCATTAAGCCTTGCGACGTATATTGACGCTCGGCGGTCGCATTGACTTTAATAACGGTGTCGATAAGGCGAGGATTCCATTGCAAACCGGAGTCGACGGTGTCGAAGTACTTACCAAGTCTTAGCACGATACCTCGCTCCTGTGCATCGATCTGATAAAAACCAGACGCTGCCCATAAACCTGCCAAAACAATAGCGACTAGCCCAATTGCTCCAGCACTAAAGCCTTTACTTGGCTTATTGCTAGAACCACTGCCACCGCCACCGCCACCGCCAAAAATACCGCCTAACCACTGGTTAAACTTTTTCAGTGCTTCATCTAAGTCAGGTGGGCCGTCATTGCCGCCACCGCCCCATGGGTCTTTAGGCTTATTACCGCCAGGTTCATTCCAGGCCATCTTTATCTCCGTTGTGCAGGCTTTGCCTACTTACTTACTTAATATTGATAAATCTGGATTAATTTAGCCACATATCATTGTCGACTAAATCGCCAGGGTCTACGTGTTCTGCTGCCAGCAGCCTCAGCAAGTCATGCCTAGGCAACCTTATTTCTAATTTCATTTCACCGGCGTCGTTGTAGCTTTCGCCTAGCACGCCGCCTGAGTCATATAACTTCGCTCTTAGTCTGCCATGCTGAGCATCAATTGTGACATTTTTATGCACAATATCAACACCTAGCACCTCAGCTATCGCTTTTTGTAACAGCGCTAAACCTTCACCGGTATGAGCCGAAACCCACACTCGCTCTGGTTTGCCGCTGCTGTCGTAATCTATACCTGGGCCGCGCCCAACCACCATATCTATTTTGTTGTACACCTGCAGATAAGGTATTTCATCAGCCTCTATTTCGGCCAACACATCCTCTACCTGCTCTATATTGTCAACGCGGTTGGCGTCAGCTGCATCTACCACATGCAGTAAAAGCTGCGCATTGGCAGCTTCTTCTAAGGTCGCACGAAATGCCTCTACCAGTTTATGCGGTAAGTTTTTGATAAACCCCACGGTGTCTGACAATACTATGGGGCCTAGTTCTGGAATATCAATACGTCTTAAAGTAGGGTCAAGTGTGGCAAATAGCTGGTCAGCGACATAGACCTCAGATTCACACAATTGGTTGAACATGGTGGACTTACCGGCATTGGTATAACCCACTAAGGCAACCGTTGCGATGTCGGCGCGATTACGTGAACGCCGGCCTTGACCGCGCTGGGAGCGAACTTTATCTAGGCGGCTATTAATTTGTTTAATACGCCCACGCAGCAAACGTCGGTCAGACTCAAGCTGGGTTTCTCCCGGCCCACGCAGGCCAATACCACCTTTTTGCCGCTCTAAATGAGTCCAGCCCCGGATTAGGCGGGTGGCCATATGCTGCAATTGGGCTAGCTCTACTTGCAGCTTACCTTCATGAGTACGAGCGCGCTGGGCAAAAATATCAAGTATCAGCCGAGTACGATCAAGCACCCGACAAGACAAAAATGCTTCAATATTGCGCTCCTGGCTGGGCGACAACACATGATTGAAAATGACGATTTCAGCACCAGCACCCTGCACTGCTGCTTGAATCTCTTCTAGCTTACCGCTGCCGACGAAATATTTGGCAGTAGGCGACGATTTGCTTCCGGATATGAAAGCAACTTCTTCGGCGCCAGCCGAGGCAACTAGCTCACTGAACTCATCTGAGTCTTGGGTATCTAAAGCAGAGCTAAAACGGATATGAACTAAGACTGCTAGCTCACCACCGTCAGGCCTGTCAAATAACAACCGTTAGCCTCTATTCTTCACCGACTTCATCTTCATGAGCAGGCATACGCACTGGGCGTGAGGGCACAACAGTTGAAATAGCATGCTTATAAACCATTTGGCTTACAGTGTTTTTAAGCAGTACAACGAATTGGTCAAACGACTCAACCTGGCCTTGCAGCTTAATACCATTAACTAAATAAATAGAAACTGGGACGCGCTCCTTACGTAGAACGTTTAAAAAAGGGTCTTGTAGCGATTGCCCTTTTGACATGGCACATACTCCTTGGCTTACTCAAAACGAGTAGAAAAATAAAAGATAACTTCGACGAGAACTGTTGACTACTGTATGGGGCCATTAGTTCATTTTCCAACTATTAATTGGTTTTTTAATACTATGATCTTAGATTGTGACGGTTTGATGACAGTAAATCCTACTAGCATAGTGGTACTTGCAGCAGCAGTCGCTAAAACCCTCATTGTCAATCCAATTAATCTTTTATTTTACGACTTTGGATTAAAAATGGATCACTCAAAGTGGCCACTTTAAGCAATGACATTAGCTGATTTGGGCTGCGCGCCTAGGCACAGCGCCATGCTTGTCTTTGCCACCGTTATCCAATCAATTTTTAACCTGAAGCGACAAAGCAACCTTATCCGCCTGCACTATGGTCGTTTAGGCGCTTATTGGGTTATATATTATTTTCGTCTTTAAAATTATTTTGATAACGTATTACGGCATTAGAAGGCTTAAATTGTCGCGTAATAACCATTTTACAGATCATATCGGTCTTTCAAATATTTTTATTATATTCGAAACAAAGGTTCGTCAGCAGACCCGAACGCTTACACGTTTTTTCGCAAGATTTTGATTTTTTGTCCGTCTATACTCAAATGAACAACGACTCTTTTATAAAAAAACTTAAATAAGGGCCCGTATGAAACGACACTTTTATATTAGTAATGATTTAGATGATCTAGTCACGCTGGAACGAGAGCTTGATAATGCCGGTGTGGAACAGCCGCAGTTCCATGTATTAAGCAACAACGACGCTGGAGTAGACACCCACAAGTTACATGCCGTGGAAGCGGTATTAAAGTCTGATGTAGTCTATAAAACTGAGCTAGGTTTTTGCGTTGGCATGGTAGTGGCTGCCCTCATTTTAACCTTTGCCAACTACTCTGGGGTTGCCGAAAGCTATACTTGGGTACCGTTTATCTTCCTTTCTATTGTCCTGCTAGGGTTTTGTACCTGGGAAGGTGGGTTTATTGGCACTCAAGAAATTCATCACGACTTTGCTCGCTTCAAAGAAACTTTAGATGCGGGTAATCATATATTTTTTGTCGACGTTACTGCTGCACAGGAAGATGCTCTGCAGGCCATTATTAGTCGACACCCCAATATGACAGCCGCCGGCGAGGGCGCATCAACGCCAAAAGTGGCTATCGATGCACAGCGTGTATTTAACCGATTCATGCGCTCAGCGCCCTAAGTCGCAAATTGAATAACGAATTTTGAATACAACAATAATAATAATCAACCGCACTGTAAACTTATGGATTAGTTAGCTATGAAGCTAGTAATCGTTTTACTACTGTTAGTTATAGGAACAGTTGTTTTTCACTTCGTTAGCCCCTGGTGGTTCACTCCTCTGGCCTCTAATTGGAGCTCTATTGACGACACCATTAGCATTACCTTTTGGGTAACCGGCGCCGTTTTTGTGGCGGTAAATTTGTTTCTGGCTTACTGCGTCTATAAATTTCGCTACAAAAAAGGCCAGAAAGCCCACTATGAACCCGAAAACAAAAAACTAGAATACTGGCTTACCGGTATCACCACCATTGGCGTGGTGGCAATGCTAGCGCCAGGCTTGGTGGTCTGGGCAAAATTTGTCGACATTCCAGAAGATGCCAAAGTGGTCGAGGTAGTGGGCCAACAGTGGCAGTGGGCATTTCGATTCCCCGGCGCGGACGGCCAACTAGGCAGCGCCGACAACCCGTTTGTCAGTGTCATTAACCCGTTGGGGGTTAACCCCAGCGACCCAGCTGGCCAAGACGACATAATAGTATTAAGTAATGAGTTAAAGCTGCCTATCGGCCAGCCCACCCGAGTTCTGCTGCGCTCTAAAGATGTATTACATAATTTCACCGTACCTCAGTTTCGAGTAAAAATGGACTTGGTACCGGGCTCTGTTTCACAGCTCTGGTTCACCCCAACCAGAGAGGGCCGCTTTGATATTTTGTGCATGGAGCTGTGTGGTATTGCCCATTACGCCATGCGCGGCCATGTAGAAGTTGTATCCCAAACAGACTATGACCAATGGCTAGCTAGCCAACCAACTTTCGCCCAAACCCAGCAAGGCGGGAGCGGGGATGCAATAGCCGGAAAAGCCAGCTACGGCGTATGCGCGTCTTGCCACGGCCAGCAGGGTGAAGGCAATGCTGCGATGAATGCACCCAAGCTCGCCGGACAAGGCGACTGGTATCTGCGCCGCCAAATAATAAATTATCAGCAAGGGATTCGAGGCAGTCACAAAGACGACATTTTTGGCCAACAAATGGCTAGCATGGCTAACATACTTGGAAATCAAGTCTCCTTAAGGAATGTAAGCGCTTACATTAATACATTTGACAACCAGCCGGTAACGCCAACGATTATCGGTAATGCTGACAAAGGTGCATCGCTCTATGTTACTTGCGGCGCCTGCCATGGCCGTCAAGGCGAAGGCAATTTTGCGCTCAATGCGCCACGCCTAGCCGGACAGCAAGACTGGTATTTAAAGCGTCAGCTTAATAATTTTAAAGCTGGTATTCGCGGCACTCATGCTAAAGACCAATACGGCAGCCAAATGATTTTAATGGCAAAAATGCTTGGCAACGAGCAGGCAATTGATGACCTGCTTGCTCATATCAATACTTTTTAATGGGCATCACTTCATCCTATTTAAGGAAGGCTGAATGACACATATAGCAATTGCTGACGAGGTTGTTGAACTGCACGACCCAACCAGTTTTATAAGTAAATACATTTGGAGCCAAGACCATAAGGTCATCGCAATCCAGTATAGCGTAACTGCTATTATGGTTGGGCTGGTAGCCTTGGTATTGTCTGGACTGATGCGTTTACAGCTAGGATTCCCTGAATCTTTTGACTTTATTGATCCCAGCTCCTATCTCCAGTTTGTCACCATGCACGGCATGATTATGGTGATTTATTTACTGACTGCATTGTTACTCGGCGGCTTTGGAAACTATTTAATTCCGCTAATGCTTGGCGCCAGAGATATGGTATTCCCCTATCTTAATATGCTTAGCTACTGGACTTATTTACTGGCTGTTGTTGTATTAATGGCGAGCTTTTTTGTACCTGGTGGCCCCACTGGGGCTGGCTGGACACTGTATCCGCCGCAAGCAATTCTCGACGGCACCCCCGGCTACGACATGGGCATAATTCTTATGCTGGCCTCACTGGCTATTTTTATAGTGGCTTTCACTATGGGCGGCCTCAACTATGTCACTACGGTGTTACAAGCGCGCACCAAAGGCATGACATTAATGCGTATGCCGCTCTCTATCTGGGGCCTTTTTGTTGCTACTATTTTAGGGTTGTTGGCATTCCCGGCACTATTAGTTAGCGCCATTATGATGCTATTTGACAAACTGTTAGGTACTAGCTTTTTCATGCCTGCGATTGTGTCGATGGGCGAACAGCTCGACTACAGCGGCGGTAGTCCAATTTTATTTCAACACTTGTTCTGGTTTTTTGGCCACCCCGAAGTTTATATTGTTGCCCTACCTGCTTTTGGCATGGTGTCAGATGTATTGGCCGTACATGCTCGTAAAAATATTTTTGGTTATCGAATGATGGTATGGGCCATTGTTGCTATTGGCGCACTGAGCTTTGTAGTGTGGGCGCATCATATGTATGTCAGTGGCATGCACCCTGCCTTTGGTTTCTTTTTTGCTACCACCACATTAATTATTGCCGTACCCACAGCGATTAAAGTCTATAACTGGGTGTTAACCCTGTGGCGCGGAAATATTCATCTCACCACTCCCATGATGTTCGCGATAGGTTTTATCTTTACCTTTACCCATGGCGGTTTAACCGGCCTATTTTTGGGCAACGTGGTTATTGATTTACCTCTGTCTGACACCTATTTTGTGGTGGCTCACTTTCATATGGTAATGGGGGTGTCGCCGATAATGGTTTTATTTGCCGCTATTTATCATTGGTATCCGCTTATCACCGGCAAGATGCTCAGTAATCGCTTAGGTAAATTACATTTTTGGTGCACCTTTCTTGGCACCTATGCCATCTATTTACCAATGCACTATTTAGGTTTCTTGGGCGTCCCCCGGCGCTATTACGCCATGGGCACCACCGACTTTATTCCCGAGTCGGCGCAAACTCTAAACGCAGGTATTACAGTGGCGGCAATACTGGTTGGACTAGCTCAACTTATTTTCATCGCCAATGTTATCTGGAGTATTTTTAAAGGTAAAAAAGCTGGCCCCAACCCTTGGCAAGCAACCACCCTAGAGTGGCAAACACCACAGGTGCCGCCTGCCCATGGCAACTGGGGCGAGTCGCTACCGACGGTGCATCGCTGGGCCTATGACTTCAGTGTGCCCGGCGCAGTAGAGGATTTTATTCCCCAAAATGTGCGCAATGAAGATGTGGCAGTTGAACCCGGCCAGACTTTGCAATCCCATGAGGATCAATAACTATGTTTGCCACCCTTAGAGAAAAACCTTGGTTAGACTCACCGCAGGCCACGGCCAGCGGTGGCGACAGCACCGAAATAATGAAGAAGAAAATTGCCCTACGGTTTTTTTTAGCAGTGGTTAGTGTTTTATTCTCGCTGTTTATTGTGACGTTTTTGGCCCGTTCACAATTTCCAGACTTTGAGGCCTTGGCAGGCCAAGCGTGGCAACCGTTTACCAATGCCACCCAGCTATGGATTAATACCGCCATTTTATTTGCCGCCAGCATCGCTATACAAGTAGCGCTAATGTGTGCAAGAAAGAATGCTATTGGCGGCGCTAATACCGCACTCATTGTTGCGGCCATATTTACTACAGTATTTTTATGTGCCCAATTATTAGTTTGGCAACAGTTAACGAATTTGGGTTATGTAGTCGCCAGTAATCCTGCCAATAGCTATTTCTATTTGTTTACCGCCGTCCATGGCATGCACTTAATCGGCGGCTTATTCGTTTTGGCGCGGATTATTTTTCGCCCTAAAACAAAGTCGTCGCAAGCTAGCCTAGTTATCAGCACCAGCTTATGCGCCAGTTACTGGCATTATTTATTGGTCGTTTGGCTATTACTATTTGCTCTACTTACCAGCACACCTGCTACTTATAAAACCTTAGCCGCACTCTGCGGTTTTTGAGAGCGCATATGGAAATTCCAACCGACAAGCTAACTAATGACACCCGCTGGCAAAGTCTAAGCAGCGACTGGTCAAACGACAAAGAAACCTTCCCCATGCCGTGGGGAAAGCTCATGATGTGGATATTCTTACTCAGTGACACATTTATTTTTAGCGTATTTCTTACTGGCTACATGAATGTTCGTATGTCTGCCACCGAGTCGTGGCCAAACACCAGCGAAGTATTTGCCTTAACAATTTTTGGGCAACACATGCCGCTAATTCTTATCGCCATTATGACCTTTGTGCTTATTACTAGTAGCGGCACCATGGCGCTGGCGGTTAACTACGGCTATCAAGGTCAACGCAAAAAAACTATGTGGCTAATGATCGCTACCGCTCTATTGGGGGCGTCGTTTGTTGGCATGCAAGTATTCGAGTGGAGCAAGCTCATTCACGAAGGTGTTAGACCTTGGGCCAATCCGTTCGGCGCCGCTCAATTTGGTTCATCATTTTTTATGATTACCGGCTTTCATGGTTTGCATGTAAGCGCTGGGGTTATTTATTTATCAGTGATTGCTAACCGAGTACGCAAAGGACATTACGAAGGCAAAAGCTCCCATCCGGTAGAAATTGTTGGCTTGTACTGGCATTTCGTCGATTTGGTATGGGTATTTATCTTTGCATTTTTCTACCTTTGGTAGCGCATTAAAATGAGAGGCATATTGTGACACAGACAATTGATCCAACAGAACATCAACAACACCCTATAAACATCTACTTAAAAGTATGGCTGCTACTTTTTGTCCTTAGCACCCTCTCTTATTTAGTCGATTACTTTCAATTTCAAAGCTACACCCGCTGGACCTTAGTGTTGATATTTATGTTTTTAAAAGCAGGCTTTATCGTCAGTATTTTTATGCACTTGGGGTGGGAGCGCTATGCGCTTAAATGCACATTGTTACTGCCACCACTAGCCATTACCGTACTTATTGCGCTAATGGCAATTGAAGCTGACCATACCTTCGCTGCCCGCCAGATATTTTTAGGCCAATGACTAGCTGTACACCCATAAAAAAAAGTTTTTAATCGCTAAGGAGGCGCCCATACAGTGGCCAATGCCGTTGCTATAACGAACACTAAAAACCCTAGCTGGCGTGAATATTTGGAACTATGCAAGCCCAAAGTTGTGCTGTTATTACTGGTAACTGCGGTAGTTGGCATGCAGCTGGCTAGCCCCAATTGGGTGCCCATTGGCACGGTCATTATAGCTACCATCGGCATTGGCTTTGCAGCCAGCTCCGCGGCCGTAATCAACCATATTGTTGACGCCAGTATTGACGCCAAAATGCAGCGCACCAAGCGACGCCCCATCGTTAGTGGCAATATGACAAATCTGCGGGCACTGGCTTTTTCTGCCGTCCTCGGCATTTCTTCTATGCTTATTTTGGTGATATTTGTTAATCCCTTAACGGCGGTACTATCGTTGGTTGGTCTTATTGGTTATGCCGTTATTTATACTATGTTTTTAAAACATGCGACGCCGCAAAATATTGTTATTGGCGGCTTGGCAGGAGCACTGCCGCCACTAATAGGTTGGGCGGCTATCACCAACACTGTTAGTTCTGAAGGTATTTTATTGGTGCTTATTATTTTCACTTGGACACCGGCTCACTTTTGGGCTTTAGCCATCGACAGAATTGATGACTATAAAAAAGCCGACGTACCGATGCTGCCAGTAACTCATGGCATAGAATTTACCAAAACCTGTGTATTAGTCTACAGCCTGGCCCTATGGGTAGTCAGTGTCATTCCTTTTGTTGTCGGCATGAGCGGGAGTTTATATTTAATCTGCGCGGCAGGTTTAGGCGGCTGGTTTAGCTACTATGCATGGCAGCTTAAATATCGCCCCAAAGCTGACACTGCCATTAAGACGTTTATGGTGTCGGTGAAATATTTACTGTATTTGTTTTCTGCTTTGCTTGTCGACCATTATCTAACCATGATGTCTAATCTATAACATGGTGGTGAAGCAACATAAACTCATCGTCTTACAGATAGCAGTGTTTTCGCTGTTGGTCTGGGTATTATTGACCGCCGCTTTTTATCTAGATAAATCGCCGCCCAAAATAAATGGTGTGGTTATTCCAACTGCCCAACCACTAAAAAGTTTTAGTTTAGTCAGCCACCAAAATAGGCCATATAATAATCAGAGCCTAATAGGTAATTGGCATATTTTGTCTTACGGTTATACCGACTGCCCAGATATTTGCCCAACCACCCTCGCCTTGCTCGCTCAGGTTGAAAAAAAGGTGATTGCTAGCGGGAAATACACCGATCTGGAAGTTTTGTTTTATACCATTGACCCACAGCGCGACACCGTCGCAAAGCTAGCCCAGTACATGCCTTTTTTTAGTTCACGTTTTATTGGCCTCGCGCCCTCACTGACGTCAAACAGTTACATCGACTTTGAGCAAAGCCTAGGTATACAAGGCGTGCTCACGCCGCTACCAGCAGACAACAGCAATTTTAAAGGCTATTCGGTTAGCCATGGGGTTATGTTGTATGTGTTAAACGCCGAAGGAAAGTTACAAGCGATTCTCAAGCCCGACATAAACATCCAAGGAATACATTCCTTTGATAGTGAAAAAATTTACCAAGACTATCGTGCGTTACGCAATTATTTCGCCAACCAGATATAAATTTACGCCGACGATTTAAGATAATGTAGCGCAGCCGCTAGCAAGCTTTTGCCTGCCACCTGAGCCGGGCTGAGCACTTTTTGATTAGTGGCATTGGTATGAAGATGAATAACTTCGGGCCAACCACGCAGCCAGGTTAGCTGCCTTTTCGCCAACTGTCGGGTAGCAATAACAGCTCGCTCACGGGCCTCCACTAAGGACAACTCACCCTGCAGATAATCCCACATTTGGCGATAACCCACTGCTCTAACCGCAGGCATTGCCTCATTAAGGTCACCACGCTGAAACAGCGCTTGTACTTCTGCAATAAAACCTTCATCGATCATTTGATCGAAGCGCTGTTCAATGCGCTGATGAAGCTCCGCGCGATCTTGCGGTGAGATAGCCAGTAATAGGGGGGAAAACTTGCAATCTTTGGCTAACTGGCTGTTTGAGGCCTTATTTTCACGACTTTGCTGTTCGTGTAATTCGGTCATTGTTTTACCGCTTAACCGGTAAACCTCTAATGCGCGCTGCAAGCGCTGGCGGTCACTAGGCTTTAAGCGCTGGGCGGCTTTGGGGTCTATAGTTGCTAACTGCTGATGCATAACATCCCAGCCTTTTTCTGCTGCTTCCCGCTCTATTTCAGCTCGCACTTGAGGGTTTGCTTTAGGCATGTCAGCTAGCCCATAGAGCAGTGCTTTAAAATACATCATGGTGCCGCCCACTAATAACGGCACTTTACCCTTGGCAATAGCGGTATTTATTTCAACTAAGGCGTCGGTTCTAAATTGGGCGGCCGAATAGCTTTCAGCTGGGTCTAAAAAGTCGATTAGCTTATGCGGGGCGAAGGCTAATACTGCTGGCCCGGGCTTAGCGGTACCGATGTTCATATCTTTATATATTAGCGCTGAATCAACACTGATAATTTCACAAGGTAAGCACTTACTTATCTGTACCGCTAACTCAGTCTTACCTGAGGCGGTTGGCCCCATCAAACAAATTACCAAGGGCGGCTGCGCCGTTAGTATCTTGTCGCTATTTAGTTGGGCTAACAATGTTTACTGCCCGCGCAAAAATAGCTTATCAAGTTCCGACAAACTCATTTGCGTCCAGGTTGGCCGACCGTGGTTGCATTGACCACTGCGCTCGGTTATTTCCATGTCACGCAATAAGCCATTCATCTCAGGAATAGTTAGCTGGCGATTAGCCCGCACCGAACCATGACAGGCCATAGTAGAAAGAATTTCATCCATGCTGGCTAATATTCTATCACTGCTTTGCAGCATTAATATGTCTGACAGCACGTCGCGCACCAACTGCTCCACATTGGCATTAGCCAACATTACTGGCACTTGGCGCACCACTAAAGATTCTTCACTCATGCGCTCAACAGTAAAACCTAAACCGCTAAACACTTCATTGTGTTCCTGGGCACAGTTAGCTTCGCGATCACTTACCGCAATAGTCTGCGGCACTAGTAAGGGCTGCGCCTGAATACCTTGCTGATCTCGTGACTGCTTCATACGCTCGTAGATAATACGCTCGTGAGCAGCGTGCATGTCGACAACCACCAACCCATTGGCATTTTCGGCCAAAATATAAATGCCTTTCAGCTGCGCAATAGCAAAACCTAGCGGTGGAATTTCTGCATTGCCAGCAGACATTTCTTCCATCTTGGGTATGGCTGAAGACTGAGCGGCAAAGCCTGAACCCGCTGACATTGACCCAGCCGGTTGCTGTAACTGTTGGTAGGCAGCAATTTTTTCGTTAACCCCCGTTACTGGTGAGGACTGGTAGCCAAGCCCCATATTTTGTTGCAGCGGCGCATGCTCTGACCCCATTGGCTGCTGCGCCAACTCATTAGCCGGCAATTGCTCATCGGGGCGCACGTCGGCCAAAGCTTTATGCAGCGCACGAAACAAAAAGTCATGCACGCTGCGTCCGTCTCTAAAGCGCACTTCATACTTGGTAGGATGAACATTTACGTCGACAACTTTCGGATCCAGCTCCAAATACAACACATAGGCAGGATGTCTGCCATGAAACAACACGTCGCGATAAGCTTGGCGAATAGCGTGAGTTACCAGCTTGTCTTTAACTACCCGACCATTGACAAAAAAGTACTGTAAGTCGGCTTGGGAGCGAGAAAATGTCGGTAATGCCACCCAACCGCTAAGGCGTAAGCCCATCGCTTCGGCTTCGATACTAAGCGCTTGATCCATAAAAGCGCTGCCACAGACCGTAGCAACTCGACGTTGTTTTTCTGCCAGGGTGTCGGCTTGTTTTAATGAATAAATAACTTTGCCGTCATGGCGCAGTTGAAATGCCGCATCAAAGCGACTTAATGCTTGGCGCTTTACGGTTTCAGCCACATGATTAAATTCGGTTTTTTCTGTGCGTAAAAACTTTCTTCGAGCGGGGGTGTTAAAAAATAAATCGCGCACTTCT
>TARA_B110000902_G_scaffold224465_1_pt1 | contig 14524 bp, 13 predicted proteins | sample TARA_B110000902 | Tara Oceans TARA_B110000902 (sample SAMEA4398009) | marine metagenome | biome: Polar Biome; feature: [SRF] surface water layer (ENVO:00010504); material: water (ENVO:00002006), including particulate matter (ENVO:01000060) such as... | depth 5 m | reverse complement strand
AAGAAGAGCCTCAAAACCAAGGTGTTTGGTACAGCAGTAAGCATCATTTTAATCGATTGTTGGATACTGCCGACAAGCATTATGAAATTAGCTATGCCGGAAGAGAAGCCTCGGCTTCGCCTGCAGCAGGTTATGCGGCGCTGCACCTTGCACAGCAAAAGCAATTAATAGAAGAAGCGCTAGGATTAAACTAAATTTTAACTCAACAAGTGATTTGTCAGAGGATATGAATACTCATGGCCAGTGAAATAAAAGCACCGCAGTTCCCAGAATCTATTGCCGACGGCAGCGTCGCCACCTGGCACGTACAGCCAGGTGAAGCCTTTACCAGAGATGAGCCTTTAGTTGATATTGAAACTGATAAGGTTGTTCTTGAAGTATTAGCAGCCGAAGATGGTGTGTTATTAGAGATTGTCAAAAATGAAGGCGATACAGTACTTGATCAAGAAGTTATTGGTCGTTTTGAGCCAGGAGCTACAGTCTCTTCGCCATCCACTCAAGCTGCGGTAAGCTCCGAAGCAAGTTCTGCTAGTTCTGACAGCGATGAAAGTCGAGTTAGCCCAGCTGCGAGAAAGATGATTGATGAAGAAGGTTTAGATACCGCCAGCATTAGTGGAACAGGTAAAGGAGGATTGATTACCAAAGAAGACGTTGTTAATCATGTTAAAAATAGTCCTGCGCCGGTGGTGAGCCAACCTGAGGCAACTCCAGTAGCTAAGCCAGCAGACAACAGTGTCAAAGGTCTAACTCAAATGGATGTGCCAGCTGGTGCTAGACCTGAAAAACGTGTTGCGATGACGCGCATGCGAGCAAAAATTGCTGAACGTTTGTTAGAGGCTAAGCAAAGTACCGCGATGCTAACTACCTTCAACGAAGTCGATATGTCGCCGATAATGACATTACGCAGTCAATATAAAGACATGTTCATAAAGAAGCATAATGTAAAGCTTGGCTTTATGGGCTTCTTTGTAAAAGCTGCTGCTGAAGCACTGAAACGTTTCCCTATTGTTAACGCTTCAATAGACGGTAGTGATGTGGTTTATCATGGTTATCAAGATATTGGTATAGCGGTATCAACCGAAAAAGGTCTTGTTGTACCTATTATTCGTGATGTGGATTATTTAAGTATTGCGGAAGTTGAATCTACTATTGGTGATTTTGGTAAACGCGCACGCGATGGCAAGTTAAGTATTGAAGACATGCAAGGTGGTACTTTTACCATTACCAATGGAGGCGTGTATGGCTCACTGATGTCTACGCCAATTCTAAATCCGCCGCAGGCGGCTATTTTGGGTATGCATAAAATTCAAGAGCGGGTCATGGTGGTTAATGGTGAGATGGTGGTTAAGCCAATGATGTATTTGGCGTTGTCTTACGATCATCGACTGATTGATGGCAAAGATTCAGTGCAATTTTTAGTGGCATTAAAAGAGATGTTAGAAGACCCAGCGCGTATTTTGTTGGATTTATAATTCTAGCGCATACAGTCTGGGTATTAATTGATTAAGGTCGGAAAATGATATGTCGGAAAAATATGACGTCGTAGTAATTGGAGCAGGCCCCGGTGGGTATGTCGCAGCTATTCGCGCTGCTCAGTTAGGGCTAAATACTCTCTGTGTAGAAAAGTGGGTAAGCGCTGAAGATAAGTTAATTCTAGGCGGTACCTGTCTAAATACGGGGTGTATTCCGTCAAAAGCGCTACTTGCATCCAGTCAGAAGTATGTTGAAGTACGCGATGAAATGGCAGTGCATGGTATTCAAGTTGATGCGCCTAAAATAGATGTAGCTGCAATGCTTGCGCGTAAAGATAAGATTGTGACTCAGTTAACTGGTGGTATCGCCGGCTTATTTAAAGCTAATGGCGTCAATGTTGCTGAAGGTCTCGGTAAGGTGCTAGTGGGTAAGAAAGTAGAAATCACCGCTAAAGATGGCACTGTCACAGTGGTTGATGCTGACAATATTATTATTGCGGCAGGTTCTGTGCCTATCGATATTCCGCCGGCGCCAGTTGATAACGATATTATTGTTGATTCTACCGGCGCGTTGGAGCTAACTGAAGTGCCTAAGCGGCTGGGTGTTATCGGCGCTGGTGTTATTGGTTTAGAGTTAGGTAGCGTGTGGGGGCGATTAGGTTCTGAGGTAGTAATTATTGAAGCTCTGGATGAGTTTTTGCCTACTATCGACAAACAAATAGCGAAAGAAGCGCACAAAATATTCACAAAAAAACAAGGCATGGATATTCGTTTAAGTGCTCGTGTTACTGGTACCAAAGTCGATGCTAAAAAGAGACATGTGACGGTTAGCTATACTGACAGCGACGGTGATAAAGATATTGTCTTTGATAAGCTTATTGTCGCTGTAGGTCGTAAGCCTTATACCGAGCAATTATTAGCTGGCGATAGCGGTGTTACGCTAGATGAGCGGGGCTTTATCTTTGTTAACGGTAAATGCCAAACTGATGCGCCAGGTGTCTATGCCATTGGTGATGTTGTGCGTGGGCCCATGTTGGCTCATAAAGCGTCTGAAGAAGGCGTTATGGTGGTTGAGCGGATTGCCGGCAAGAAAACACAAATCAATTATGATTGCATACCAGGAATAATATATACCCATCCTGAAGTAGCCTCTGTCGGTTTGACTGAAGAGCAATTAATCGCTGATGGTATCGCTTACAAAACGGGAGTATTTCCGTTTGCTGCTAGTGGCCGAGCGATGGCGGCAAACGACACGGGTGGAATGGTGAAAATGATTGCCCATGAGGAAACTGATCGTATTTTGGGTTGTCACGTTATTGGTCCAAGCGCGGCAGATTTGGTGCAACAAATTGTTATTGCGATGGAATTTGGCTCTAGCGCTGAAGATATTGCACTAACAGTGTTTGGTCATCCAACGTTATCAGAAGCTGTCCATGAGGCTGCCTTAGCTGTTGGGGGGCATGCGATTCACATTGCAAACAAAAAACCGCGTAAACCTAAGGCCAAAAAATAGCTATAATTAGATTTGCGAATAGCGGCTATTGTCTGAGAGAATACCGCGCTTTTACGAGAGCCCATTTGGCATAACCAAAAAGGCTGTTAAAGTTATTGGAACTGGCTTTAATACTGATCTCATTAGTTCCCAATTGATAGGAAAGCAACACAATGAATCTTCACGAATATCAGGGAAAACAACTGTTTGCTGAATATGGTTTGCCGGTATCCCAAGGCTTTGCTTGTGACACGCCGGAAGAAGCCGCGCAAGCTGCCGATCGAATTGGTGGTGATACATGGGTTGTTAAAGCTCAGGTTCATGCTGGTGGCCGGGGTAAGGCTGGCGGTGTAAAGCTTGTTAAGACTAAGGAAGAGATAAAAGCATTTGCTCAGCAGTGGTTGGGTACTAACTTAGTAACTTATCAAACAGACGAAGCTGGTCAGCCGGTAACTAAAATATTGGTTGAGCCATGTACCGATATTGACCAAGAATTGTACTTGGGTGCAGTAGTCGATCGCAGCAGTCGCCGCGTTGTTTTTATGGCCTCTACAGAAGGTGGCGTTGAAATAGAAAAGGTTGCCGAGGAGACGCCAGAAAAAATTATTAAAGCTGAAATCGACCCGTTAGTTGGTGCTCAGCCTTATCAAGGCCGAGAGTTAGCGTTTAAATTGGGCTTAGAAGGTGTTCAAGTTAAGCAATTTGTAAATATTTTTTTAGGCTTATCAAAATTATTTCACGAAAAAGATTTGGCATTATTAGAAATTAACCCGCTAGTAATTACCACTGATGGCAACTTGCATTGCTTAGATGCGAAATTGGGTATTGATGGTAACGCACTGTATCGTCAGCCTCAATTACGAGACATGCATGACCCAAGCCAAGAAGACGCGAGAGAAGCTCAGGCAGCTCAGTGGGAGCTGAATTATGTAGCATTAGATGGCAGCATTGGTTGCATGGTTAATGGCGCGGGCCTGGCGATGGGAACCATGGATATCATTAAGTTACATGGTGGCGATCCTGCTAACTTCCTAGATGTTGGCGGCGGTGCAACTAAAGAACGTGTTACTGAAGCGTTCAAAATCATTCTGTCTGACGACAATGTAAAAGCTGTGTTGATTAATATCTTCGGTGGGATTGTTCGTTGTGATCTTATTGCAGAAGGTGTGATTGGCGCAGTTCAAGAGATGGGCGTGAAGGTACCTGTAGTTGTGAGGCTAGAAGGGAATAATGCTGAGCTTGGTACTAAGGTATTAGCTGAAAGTGGACTGAATATTATTGCTGCAACTAGTCTTACTGACGCTGCACAGCAAGTTGTTAAAGCGGCGGAGGGTAAGTAATGAGCATATTAATTAATAAAGACACTAAGGTTATCTGCCAGGGTTTTACTGGTTCACAGGGCACTATGCACTCTGAACAAGCTATTGCATATGGCACGCAAATGGTTGGCGGCGTAACCCCAGGTAAAGGTGGGCAAACACATTTAGATCTACCTGTTTTCAACACCGTTAGCGAAGCGGTTGAAGCAACTGGAGCTGAAGCTACAGTAATTTACGTACCTGCGCCTTTTTGTAAAGACTCCATTCTAGAGGCGGCAAACAGCGGCATTAAGTTAATTGTTTGTATCACTGAAGGTATTCCAACATTGGATATGCTTGAGTGTAAAGTTAGCTGTGACCAACTTGGTGTAAGGTTAATAGGTCCTAACTGTCCTGGTGTTATTACTCCAGGTGAATGTAAAATTGGTATTATGCCTGGTCATATTCATCTGCCTGGTAAAGTCGGTATTGTGTCTCGTAGTGGTACTTTGACTTATGAAGCGGTTAAGCAAACGAGTGATGCTGGCTTTGGTCAGTCTACATGTGTTGGTATTGGTGGTGACCCGATTCCGGGTTCAAGCTTTATTGATATTTTGGAATTGTTTGAAAAAGATCCTGCTACTGAAGCTATTGTAATGATTGGTGAGATTGGTGGTAATGCAGAAGAAGAAGCGGCAGCTTATATCAAAGCTAATGTAACTAAACCTGTTGTATCTTACATCGCTGGTGTTACTGCGCCTGCAGGTAAGCGTATGGGTCATGCCGGTGCGATTATTGCTGGCGGGAAAGGTACTGCGGCAGAAAAGTTTGCAGCACTTGAAGATGCTGGAGTTAAAACTGTGCGCTCACTTGCTGATATTGGCAAAGGCTTGGCAGAAATAACTGGTTGGGATATGGCGTAGACGCTCTCCCGCTAAAAAGCCTCGCTTAAAGCGGGGTTTTTTTATGCCTGCATTTTAACGCTTAGTTAAATTTATCTTTCCATAAAATAGTCGCTAAACCACCTGTAATAATTAGTACCATCCCAAAAAATGCAATCAAATTAGGGATTTCGTCCCATATCAACCAGCCAATGAGACCTGATACCAGCACTGAAAAATAGTTGATGGGTGCAATAGTGCTGGCTTTGGCTAAAGAGTAAGCCTTGGTGTACAAACCAATGGCGCTATACATAGCAATACTAATGACAACAAGGGTTAGCCAAACCCACGCATCAATACCGCCCATGGAGCTGATAGCAAAAGGTAATATTGCCACTGTAGACATGGCAAAGTAGTAAAACAATATTCGATGATTTGGTTCAGTATCAGCTAGTTTACCGGTTGAAACCATTGAAAAAGACAGACAAATAGCGCTGAGAAAAGCCACTCCATGCCATGTGGTGCCAGAATCACTACCCGGCTGAAGTAATAATGTGATACCAATAAATCCTATTACCAGTGGTATCCAAGATATCCCGCTGATCGTTTGCCTGAGCCATATCAGCATTACCAGTGGAACACACAGTGGGGCCGCTTGCCGCAGCAACATCCCATCAACTAGTGGTATGTGTTTAAGCGAGGCATAGTATAAATAGAAGCCCAAAACGCCCGCTATACCGCGCAATAGGTGCAGAGCGAGTTTATCTGTTTTAAGCGATGCACTTCCTTTTCTCATCACTGCTGGCAAGCACAACAGCAACCCGACAATGTACTGCACGGCAACAATTACTGTTGGCTCAACAATGTCAGCCATATACTTAACCGCTGCAGTGCTAATGCTGCCAATAACCACCATGGCAAACGACAGAGTGATAGCAAGTGATATATTTTGGTGTTGAGGCACAGGGTATCCAACTACGAATTTGGCAATGATTTTAGTGTAAACAAGGCGATAACGCAGTGAAAGTCTTGAAATACTTTGAATAACCCCCATAAAGCATGCAGTTATTCTTTTGAATTAGAACGTACTAGGAGTTATAGAGACATGGTTGAGAAAACTGCCGAAGAAAGCACTGCAACTGAAACAATGGGCTTTCAAACTGAAGCAAAGCAATTGCTGCAGCTAATGATTCATTCACTGTACAGTAATAAAGAAATTTTTCTCCGTGAGCTTATTTCAAATGCATCAGATGCATGTGACAAGTTACGCTTCGAAGCGCTGTCAAATGCTGAGCTGTACGAAGGTAATGGCGAGCTAGAAGTGAAAATAGATTTTGACAGTGATGCCAATACCATCACTATTAGTGATAACGGCATTGGCATGTCAAAAGATGAAGTGATTGCTAATCTAGGTACTATTGCTCGCTCTGGTACGGCTGAATTTATTAGTAACTTAAGTGGTGATCAGCAAAAAGACTCTGCGCTTATCGGTCAATTTGGGGTAGGTTTCTACTCGTCTTTTATTGTCGCTGAGCGGGTAGAAGTTCTTACTCGTCGGGCGGGTAGTGCTATTGATGAGGGCGTACATTGGGAGTCTACCGGTGAAGACTCATTCAGTATAAATACTACTGACGTTGAAGCTCGTGGTACTCAAATCATTCTTCATTTAACTAAAGATGAGGCAGAGTTTGCTGATGACTGGAGGCTGCGCTCAGTAATCAAAAAATACTCTGACCATATTTCTGTACCGGTATTAATGAAAGAGCGAAAAGCAGCGCCGGCTGAAGGAGAAGAAGTTGATGATACGCCTGCAGGTTATGAGGCTGTTAACCAAGCTACCGCTTTGTGGACTCGTTCGCGCAGTGATGTTAAAAAAGCAGAATATAAAGAGTTTTATAAGCATGTGTCACACGATTTTGATGAACCATTAACGTGGAGTCATAACCGCGTAGAAGGTAAGTTAGATTACACCAGCTTACTTTTTATACCGCGTAATGCGCCGATGGATTTATGGCAGCGTGATGGTATCCGTGGTCTAAAATTATATGTACAGCGCACCTTTATCATGGATGACGCTGAACAGTTTTTGCCGATGTATTTACGCTTTGTTAAAGGCGTAGTTGATTCTGCTGATTTAAGTCTTAATGTATCACGTGAAATCTTACAGCAAGATAAAGATGTTGATGCAATACGTTCAGCTTTAACCAAGCGTGTGCTGGATATGCTGGACAAGATGGCCAGCAAGAAGCCTGAGGACTATCAGCTATTCTGGGATGCTTTTGGTCAGGTGATCAAAGAAGGTCCAGGAGAAGATTTTGCCAATAAAGAAAAAATTGCCAAGTTAATTCGTTTCGCTAGCACCCATACTGATGTTGAGAAACAAGACCAGTCTTTGGCAAGCTATGTAGAGCGTATGAAAGAAGGTCAGAACAAAATTTACTATGTAGTGACTGAGAATTTCAAAACCGCAAAAAATAGCCCTCATTTAGAAGTTTTCCGCAAAAAAGGTCTTGAAGTTATTCTTTTCTCTGACCGGGTCGATGAATGGACTATTAATCACTTAAATGAGTATGACGGTAAAGCATTTCAAGATGTAACTAAAGGAGCGTTAGATTTAGGTGACCTTGATGATGACGAATCTAAAAAAGCTCGTGAAGAGCTGGCCAAAGAGAAAGAAGGTTTAGTTGAACGGGTACAAGGCGTATTGTTTGAACAGATTGAAGAGGCGCGAGTAACTGACCGCTTAACTGAGTCACCCTGTTGTTTAGTGGTAGGTGAGCATGATATGGGTGCGCAGATGCGTCAGATCATGGAAGCTGCGGGGCAATCTATGCCCGCAACAAAGCCAACGTTAGAGTTAAATCCGGATCATCCATTAATCCAAAAGCTTGAAGCCGAAGCTGATGAAGATCGTTTTGCCGAGTTTGTCGAAGTGTTATTTAATCAAGCTCAATTAGCTGAAGGGGCGCATTTAGATGATCCAGCGGCTTATGTGCAAAAACTTAATAAGCTACTGTTATCACTTATTAAGTAATTTAAGTAATAATCAAAACGGCGGCTTCTAAAGCCGCCGTTTTTGTTTTTCTGCTACACTTTAGCTTCTTTTTTTGACGAAGATTATTATGTCTAAACAACATGTGGCAGTAATAGGTGGCGGCAGCTTTGGTACTGCAGTTGCTAATTTGATAGCTGAAAACGGCCACGACGTAAGTCTATGGATGCGTAACGAATTACTTGCGGCAGAGATCAATTCTTCCCATTGTAATACTGATTATTTACCAGGCTTTACTCTGTCCCAAAACTTAACTGCATCATGTTCATTAGAGAGCAGTTTGGCAAAAGCTTCCTTAGTTTTTATGTCAGTGCCAAGTAAGTCTTGCCGTGAAATGGCAACAGCGGTCAAACAATACATTCAGCCAACTGCAAAAGTGATTAGTACCACCAAAGGTATTGAGGCAGATAGCTTTAAGCTAATGAGCCAAGTTTTGGCTGAAGAGTTACCCGATCAGTCTATTGGGGTATTAAGTGGGCCTAATTTAGCCAAGGAAATAATGGCTAAGCATTTAACCGGCTCGGTTATTGCCAGTGAAGACCAAGAACTAATTAGTTTGGTGCAAAACACACTCAGCTCTTCATTGTTTCGGGTGTATTCCGGTTCCGACATGTACGGTGTTGAATTGGGCGGCGCGCTTAAAAATATGTATGCAATTATGGCTGGTTTGGCCAAGGCATTAGACGTGGGTGAAAATACTATTGGTTTATTGTTAACTAGAGGTTTGGCAGAAATGAGTCGTTTCGCCGTGCCAATGGGAGCTAATCCGGGTACTTTTATTGGTTTGGCTGGTGTTGGTGATTTATTTGTTACATGTTTGTCGCCTTTGAGTCGGAATTATCGAGTGGGATATGCGCTTGGTCAAGGCAAGAATCTGGACCAAGTAGTAGAGGAATTAGGTCAGGTCGCTGAAGGTGTTAATACTTTAAGCCTGGTTAAACATAAAGCGGATGAGTTAGATATATACATGCCGTTAGTAAAAGGCTTATATGGAGTGATTTATGGCGGACAAGCAATTAGTGAAGTGATCGAGTCAATGATGTCTGGTGAGCAAAACCAAGACGTTGAGTTTATCTGGGCGGGTCAGTAATGAATTTGTATATTATGCGTCACGGTGAAGCGAGCTGGGATACAAAAATTGATAGCGAAAGATCGTTAACTGGCATTGGTGAGCAGCAAGCGATAGCGGTCGGTGAGTATCTTAACAGGGCGGATATTACTTTTGCTCTTGCTGTAGTAAGCCCTTATAAAAGGGCACAGCAAACAGCTCGCAATGTGTTGAAGCAATTTCCATTAGTGAAAAGAATTGAATCCACTAATATAACGCCTGAGTCTTCGATCGTTATTGCGCAAGAGACTATAGCCGCCTTAGGTGTGAGTAATACCTTGTTGATTAGTCATCTGCCGTTAGTTGCCAGTTTAACCGGCTATTTAACTGCTGATGGTGTAGCCAGTGATGGTCAGCATTGGTCACCGTCAACTATCGTGTGTTTGAGTGGTGATAATTTTTTACCTGGTTGTATGAAAGTTCAATGGATAAAATCGCCTAGCGAATTAGCGGATAATTTATGAGTAATGGTTCAGTAGAATTAAGCGGTCAGACAATACATTGGCAAACATGGGGTGATGAAAGCGGCAAGCCGGTAATAGCATTACATGGTTGGTTGGACAATTCTGAGAGTTTTATTAAGTTGGCGCCACTATTAAAAGGTATGTTTGTTGTGGCGATTGATTTACCTGGGCATGGTTATAGTGATCATCGTCCCTGGCCTGGTAGTTATAACATTTGGGATGACTTGATTGATATATTGGCGCTGGCTGATTGGTTTGGTTGGGATAAGTTTTCTTTATTAGGGCATTCACGTGGCGCCATTATTGCCGCGCTGTTTGCTGCTAGCCAGCCACTGCGAATTGAAAAACTAATTATGCTTGATGGGATTATTCCTAGTCCGGCGAAAGTCGAGGATACGGCAAAGCAGTTGGGTAAATATTTGGCTCAACACTCATTGCGCGGCGAAAAAGCATCGCCCAGTTATCAGCAATTTGATGATGCTATGACCGCTCGTTGTAAAGCGGCTAATATGACAGCCTTAACCGCTAAACCTATTCTAGATCGTGGTTTAGTTAAGGGTGATGATGATTTATGGCGCTGGCGTAGCGATCCGAGATTAACAATGGATTCAGCAGTTAAGTTTTCGATTCAGCAAATAGACGCCTATGTAAACGCGATTAGCTGTCCAGCTTTGCTTCTTTTGGCTAGCGAGGGGATCGCTAAACATGAGACGTTTATCGCTTTATTATCAGGTTGGGATAATATTGAGAAAACTAATTTCATGGGTAGCCATCATTTTCATTTGGAGCCTGTGGCGAAAGAAATTGCCGAGAAAATTAATTCATGGTGTTAGATTAATAGTGATGTGGATAAATATCGCTAAAGCAGCGTAAATAATTCACTACATGCGTTTAACTGCCGCGCATGGCCAGCTAAAATAGCGCTGTTTTTAAGAGGATTTAATTGTGGTCAAGCCTAGTTCAGTGATATCTGACTTACATACCATCAGGGATTTTGTTCGCTGGGGTATAAGCCGTTTTAACCAGGCTGATTTGTATTATGGCCACGGCACAACCAACGCTAAAGATGAAGCCTTGGTGTTAATTACTCATACGTTATTTTTACCGCCAGACATCGACGAAACATTTTTTGACGCAAGGCTTACTGGTGATGAAAAAGAGCGGCTAGTAAAGCTGTTTAATCGTCGGGTCGATGAGCGTATTCCAGTGCCATATTTAACTGGTGAGGCATGGTTTTTAGGTTTGCCTTATAAGGTAGATAAACGCGTTATTATTCCGCGCTCGCCAATCGCTGAGTTGATCGAGAATTCATTTCAGCCATGGTTGGGTGAGAATTATCCGCAACGAATTTTGGATATGTGCAGCGGCTCTGGTTGTATCGGTATTGCTTGTGCGCATCAGTTTGAAGGGGCGTATGTTGATTTGGTTGATTTGTCTGAGCAGGCCCTAGCGATTGCCAATGAAAATATAGCTATGCATGGGGTGGGATATTCTGTGTCAGCCATTAAATCGGATATGTTTACCGCGCTTAATAGCGAACATGACAAATATGATTTAATTGTGAGTAATCCGCCTTATGTAGATGCGGGTGATTTTCATTCTATGCCCGTAGAGTTCAGTCACGAACCCAAGATGGCATTAACCGCCGGTGAAGATGGTTTGGAGATGGCCCATACTTTGTTAGCTCAAGCAGCAGATTATTTAACTGATGATGGCGTCCTAATTGTTGAAGTGGGAAACAGTGGCGAAGCGCTTGAGCACTGTTATCCTAATGTTGAATTTAATTGGTTGGAGTTTGACCGTGGTGGGGTTGGGGTTTTTGCAATAACTGCTAAAGAGTTACGTCAACTACAAGCGCAAATTGGTTAAATATCGTATAATTGTTTTTTTAGATTTATGGAATTGTTATGTCCGGTAATACCATTGGTAAATTATTTACTGTAACCACCTTTGGCGAAAGTCATGGTCCCGCCATTGGTGCTGTTATTGACGGCTGCCCTCCAGGGCTAGAGTTGTCGGTGGAAGATCTGCAGCCTGATCTAGATCGCCGTAAGCCCGGTACTTCAAAATTTGCCACCCAACGAAAAGAGGGTGACAAAGTAACTATTTTAAGTGGGGTATTTGAAGGTGTGACCACCGGTACGTCAATCGGCCTATTGATTGAAAATACCGATCAGCGCTCAAACGATTACTCTAAAATTAAAGACACCTTTAGACCTAATCATGCTGATTACACCTATGCTCAAAAATATGGACATCGTGATTATCGTGGCGGTGGCCGTTCATCCGCGCGTGAGACAGCAATGCGAGTTGCCGCTGGCGGAATTGCTAAAAAGTTTTTGGCCCAGCACGGTATATCGGTTGACGGTTATATGTCGCAACTGGGTCCGATTAAACTTGAATTAGAAAGTTGGGAAGAGGTAAACAACAATCCATTCTTCTGTGGCCAGCCTAGTAAGATAGTTGAACTCGAAAACTATATGAAAGCGTTGAATAAAGAGGGTAACTCTATCGGCGCAGAAATAACGGTCGTAGCTAAAGGCATGCCAGTGGGTTTAGGCGAACCTATTTTTGACCGGCTAGATGCTGAGCTAGCTTATGCGCTGATGGGTATTAATGCGGTTAAAGGGGTGGAAATCGGCGATGGTTTTTCCTGTATTGATCAAAAAGGTACTGAGCATAGAGATGAACTTACTCCTGATGGATTTGTGTCAAACCATTCTGGTGGCGTTTTAGGGGGTATCTCTACTGGCCAAGATTTGGTAGCAAAAATTGCTCTTAAGCCAACTTCTAGTATCCGTCTGCCCGGTAAAAGTATCGACATCAAGGGTGATTCGGTAGATGTTATTACTACTGGCCGCCATGACCCCTGTGTTGGCATTCGTGCTACGCCAATTGCTGAGGCGATGGTCGCTATAGTGTTGACGGATCATTTTTTACGTCATCGTGGTCAAAACGGTGAAGTACAAAGCAGCACTCCGGTTATAAGTTCTCAACGTTAATTCAGTGGGCGTCTATTCAGGCTTTTTCGTTTGAGTGATTATTGGCGCCTATCAAGCTTCTATTTCTGCTACTTTGCTTTACTAGGCGCCTGGGCTCCTTTCTGGGGGCCATATCTTCAAGATCAAGGTTTTAACTCCGTCGATATCGGCTATTTGGCGGCCATCATTTATATTACTAAAGTTTTTTCGCCGAGCATTTGGAGTTATCTGGCTGACAAAACCGGACAGCATTTACACATAGTTCGTCTTGGTAGTTTGTTAGCTTTTTTCTGTTTCTTGTTTATTTTTCTCGGCTCTAGTTTTTGGTTGTTGGCACTAGTCGTTACTGCATATAGTTTTTTCTGGAATGCTGTGTTAGCTCAGTTTGAAGTGATTACTATTACCCATTTAGCCGGCCGTTATCACTCGTATAGTCGTATTAGATTGTGGGGCTCTATTGGCTTTATTGCGGCCGTGGTTGGTTTGGGTGCAGTGTTTGATTTTGTCCCGATCAGTGCCTTACCCGTTTTCATTGCCAGTATTCTTTTGGCTATTTTTATTAGTAGTTTGTTTGTTGCTAAAGCGAAAACTGAGACTTCTCAGTTATCTCCTCATGGAATATTTACCATACTCAAACGGCCGGCGGTATGGGCTTTTTTACTGGTTGGCGTATTGTTACAAATATCTCATGCGCCGTATTACACATTTTTTAGCATATATATGGAATTACAAGGCTATAGCAGTACGCTTATCGGTTTGCTATGGGGGTTGGGGGTAGCGGTAGAGGTATTAGTATTTATTTGGATGCATAAACTACTGGCAAGATATTCTATTCGCCAAATTATGCTGGTGAGTCTATTACTGGCGGCTTTGCGCTGGTTTTTGATCGGCTATTTCTCAGACAATTTGTTGCTGTTATTAATTGCTCAAACTCTACATGCAGCAAGTTTTGGTAGTTTTCATGCGGTGGCGGTTGAATATGTGAGGCGTCAGTTTGTTGGCGGCCATCAAGGGCAGGGCATGGCGGTATACAGTGGGCTTAGTTTTGGGGGCGGCAGTGCTATTGGTGCGGTGGTAAGTGGTTTGGCATGGCAGCTAAGTCCGCCACATACTTTTGCAGCGGCGGGAGTAGTTTGTGTTTTTGCCTTCATAATTGCTTGGTTTTTGATCAAAGGGGCCGAGTCGGACAGACTTTCTTTCTAAATTCCCTTGTCAATATTGACATCAATCCTGATGCTCGCCATATTGTCATCAGGTTTATATAGGGGTTAAGAATGGAGCAACAATCCATAGTTTACGGATACATTATGGACGCAGCCGGTTGGGATTGCGTTGGTGATGGCAAGGCAAGATTACGCAGTAATCGACAGGCATTGCTTGGTTTGGATGAGATGGAATATGGCAGTCTTGTCTATCGAGAAATGTTCTCTTTACCGACCCCCCCTGCTAATTCTATAGACCCTCCTCCAGTGATTCATTTTGGTCAATCCACCCTTGGTATCGAGTACGAATGGGAGCATTGGATTAAAGAATTTGAAGCTTTGTTAAAGCAAATGTACTGGGAGCATGCGACTGTGCATTTAGAGACTGAGTTGTCGGGTAAACATACCTTTACTTGGGAGGCGGCTGATTTAGCTCATGAACCTGATAGTGGTGCGTTTTCTGTACGCTGTGAATGGTCTCGTGAAAGCTTAGTCGCATAATTATTGAGAGGCACAAGTGAAGCTCGGTAAAAACTCAAAACGAACAATTATTCTGGCTACTTCAGCGACCACA
>TARA_B110000902_G_scaffold267090_1_pt1 | contig 14562 bp, 8 predicted proteins | sample TARA_B110000902 | Tara Oceans TARA_B110000902 (sample SAMEA4398009) | marine metagenome | biome: Polar Biome; feature: [SRF] surface water layer (ENVO:00010504); material: water (ENVO:00002006), including particulate matter (ENVO:01000060) such as... | depth 5 m | reverse complement strand
ATGGAGCAATAAATTTAGCTGGCGTACCTGTAACAATAGGACAAGAGATTGATCATACAGATATAACTTCTGGATTATTAACCTTTGATGACGATAGCACTAACGCTGCTTTGCATCAATCAGACATTGTGTTTACATTATCTGATTTAGGATCTAACACTTTCTCTGCAGACTCAGGTAATATAAGAATAGGTGTAGAGGCTGAAACAAATGCTGCTCCTTCAGAAGTTGGAGACGGATCAGAAACAATAGGCTTTGGAGATTCTTTAGTATTTACTAGAGCAATGTTTACTTCAAGTACCAGTCCTGTTTATGCTGACCCAGAAAATGATGCAGCTGACAAATTAAAAGTAACAGTACTTCCTAGTACAGGAATTATAAAGTTAAATGGAACTAACATAGTTGCTAATCAGGAAATTGATTTTTCAGATATAGATCTTGGACTTTTAATATTTACAGGAGATATTAATGCAATTGCTGGAGGAACTGATACCTTTGAATTTGAAATTGCAGACGTTGGATCTGGTATATTTGTAGGTTAAATTAAAAATATATGTTAAAGTTTCGCTATAATACAAAATAAAGTATAGCGAAACTTGACTTATATGATATAATTGCTTACCTTTGTGCTCTAACAAATAAAGAGCACACATGACATTAGAAAGTAAAGTTTACAAATTATTAACAGAGAGACCATCATATTTGAAATGTGGTCCAAAGAGAATTGCTGCTGCAATCAATGAAGACAACTGTAGCTACGAAGACTTAATGGAAATTAAAGCCATTAAAAAGGAGCTGAGTAAGGCTAGCAAGCAAGGTAATAATAAGAGCACACCAAGAAAACAAAACACAACCCAGGACCTTCATGCTACTTTTTTACAAATGGCTAAGGAACTGGGATACACAAAGTCTGGTAAGAATTTTGTTCAACCAGAACAACCTGCTGATAACTACGTTATGGCAGAATCTAGAAGAGTTAATCTTCCAAAGCCTTTTAAAGGAGGTAATCCAGATAACATCTTAGTTATTGGAGATTTACACGAACCATTTTGTTTAGACAGTTATTTATTTTTCTGTAGAGAGCAACAAGAAAAAATGGATTGTGGTACAGTAATATTTATAGGAGACGTGATAGACAACTGTTTCTCTTCTTATCATGAGGCAGATCCAGATGGTTATGCAGCAGGACAAGAGCTTGATAGAGCTATAGATAGAATAGCTGATTGGTACGAAGTATTTCCAGTAGCTACAGTTATAATTGGTAACCATGATAGAATGGCTTATAGAAAAGCTACTAGTGGTGGTGTATCAAGAAGATGGGTAAGAGAGTATGATGATGTACTTAATACTCCTAACTGGACATTTACTGAAATGGTAGAGCACTTTGGAATAAACTTTAATCACGGAGAAGGTGGTACTGCTAGAAATAGAATAAAGAATGAATTACAATCTCAAGTGCAAGGACACTTACACTCACAGTTCTATTGTGATTTCTTAGCTGGAAGTAAGTTTCTAGTATTTGGAATGCAAGTTGGATGTGGTATAGATAGAACTGCATATAGTATGGCATACGGAAAGAACTACAAGAAGCCTATCATAGGTTGTGGAGTTGTTCTTAATAAAGGAACGTTACCTATTGCTATACCAATGCCAATGGACTAACAACATAAACATAAGTTATGACTAAAAATGAATTGATATACACTGTATATGAACAATTAAAAGTAACAAGTGATGATAACGAACTCTCTAGGGAGTTTGTTTCATCCTTAATTGACTCATCAAGGGCTACGCTAATCAAGCAAGTCTACGGTAGTAAAGGCTGGAACATTCCAATAGAAATTAAACAAGAGCTCTGCATAGGGCTAGAACCTGTCTCTAATATAGACGGGTTAACTTGTTTTGGGAAGATACTTAGAACTAAAGAAAAAGTACCAGCAGGAATTAGCATTAAAGGTGCTGAAGGTGCTATACTTGCCGTAAGAACTTATGACAGAAAAAAACTTAATATAAACATAGTTCCAATAGAAAGGTTCCCAGTATTAGGACACAACCCTTATACAGCAGGAATGCTATACGCTGCTATAGATGTAGATAGTCATTTGTATTTTACATCTGGATCTAACAAGCACATGATGATGGAAGCAATTAAAGTTGAAGGAGTGTATCAATACCCTGCTGTTGCTTTAGATATGCAATGTAGAGAGAAGTCTGAATGGGATGCTTTAGAAGGTGGTGTTAATGTAGACACTGGTGGACAAGGTTATGCTAAGGCAATACCTCCACCTCTAGATCAAGGAACTTCACAAACATTACCAGATCAATTACCTTGGGCTATTCCATCTCCAGCAGAACCTTGGGATGTAGATTATCCTTTAGAAGCTGCAATGCAAGATCAATTGATATCAATGGTTATGCAAAAGCTATCTGTTAGATTTAGCATAGGTGAAGACAAGTTTAATAATGCTAACGATGATGCAGGAGCTGCACCACAACGTAAAAAATAATGGATACAGAAAAAAGGAATCACACTATAAAATCTGATTACGGATCTAATGATTATTTTTTATTCTTTAAAAGAAACAATCCAAAGTCAGAAGTACTAAGAAAAGATTACGGATCAATCCTAAAGGAATTTAACTCTCATCTTAGAGATGGCTTAAGTGAAAAAGGAATTGATATAGTCATGCCATCTAGACTTGGAAGGGTGGAATTAAGAAAGATTAAAACAAGTGTTACTATAGGTCCTAATGGAGAAATAGTAAACAACCTACCTACTAACTGGAAAGCTACAAGAGAATTGTGGAAAGATAATCCAGTTGCAAAAGAAAACAATGTAAAGATAAGGTTCACTAATGAACACACTGATGGTTATACTTTTAAGATATCATATTTAAAAAGTGGTGCTAACTACAAGAACAAAACTATGTACAAGTTAAGGTTCAATAGATTATTAAAAAGAAACTTAAGCAAAAGTATTTTCGAAGGAAAGATTGATGCTTTTATAAATCCCAATTAGACATGGCAGTAAATGGCAGAGTAATAAGTATAAAGTCAGTAGCAGATATGCTAATGCAAAATCCTATGATGAAAGATATCTCATGGGAATTTATAATATCTCATTCAGTTGAGTGTATGCGTATAGTTGGTACAGCGCCAATGTTTGTGTCTGAACAAGAAGTTATAGAGATAAAGCATTTTAAAGGAGCCCTGCCAGTTAACGTTATAGATGTAGACTCTATATTAAGAGTTACTGATTCAGGACAAATGATTCCAATGATATCAAATGAAGATACCCTTTCGGATCATTATTCTTCATACCCTTCCGCAGCTCCAACAGAAGTAGGAGACAAGTATTCTTTGAATAACTCAAAGGTATTTACAAACTTTGAAAAAGGAAAGGTATTAATAGTATACAAAACTATAGCTACTGATGAAGATTGCTATCCTTTAATTCCAGATAACCCAGAATTCGTAAGAGCTCTTAGAGCTTATATAAGATACCAATGGTTTGACATCTTGAATGATATGGATAAGATATCAGCTCAGAAGTTAAACAAGGCTGAGACAGACTATATGTTCTATGTAGGACAAGCTCAAGCTAATTTACAAATGCCTAGTGAAGATGAGATGGAAGCTCTAGTTAATAGTATAACTCAAATACTTCCTAACAGAACACAACATGCTGATAGATTTCAGTTTTTAGGTAATCAAGAATTTTTAAAAATACATTCATAGATGATAAAGCAACACCCACTTGGATACCTTGGTATGAACCAGGATATGTCTAAGTCTAAAACAAAGACTGGATTTTATTTTAGTGCTGAAAACATTCGTATCAAATCTACAGATACGGGTAGTAGCTTTGCACTTACAAATGAAAAAGGTAATGAGATATTGCTGTCTATTCCAGTTATTTACCTACAGAAAATTAAAACTAGATTTCAATATGCTAGCTCTGACACTGATCAGACTGCAACACTTAAGTTTCTTAAATATAAAAGACTATCTACAGGATGTGAAATAGAGGATAACTTTTTGCCAAATGGAGGATTCCTTGCAAATTCAGGACAACAAACTATCATAGGAGCTGCTGACATACGCGGAGGTGCAGTATTATTTACAACTGATGGTTTTGGTTGGGATTGTTTCTGGGAGCTCAAAGGGATTGACTCAGGAGATATTACGCTAGACCTTCTTTATTGTAATGATTTAGGATTATCTAAAGAGAATCAAATACAAATATTATATAACTACGAAAACTCTCTTATAGAGAAAGTATACTTTTGTGATGGTGAACATCAGCTTAGGTTTTTTAACATGCGCCAAAGTGTAGATAATGGTGACTTGGTGGATCTAGTAGATCTTGGAGCATCTTCAATAAACAATGTTAGTAAGTATGATTTATCACAGCCACAGATAGTTGCTAGTGATGGAGGGGGAATACATACATCTGGAATGATCCAGTATGGTTACAACCTTTATATACTTAATGGATCTCAAACAAGCATATCTCCATTGTCCAGAATTAAAGCTATAACTAAAGGTGGTAATCTTGGAGGAGGAATTCTTAATGAAGAAATTAATAGAACAATGCTTGTTAATGTAAATAACATTGACCAGACATATACTCATATAAGACTATACGCAATAAAGTATACGTCATTTAATCAAATACCTTCAATATCATTAATAGCTGATAGAGAGATTGATAACTACGATACATTATCTTATTACGATGATGGAAATATTATTGAAGCAATTACTCCTGAAGAATTTTTATTTTTAGGATCTGATCCATACATACCTCAGCACATAGAGTCTAAAGATAATAGACTTTTTAGTTTAGGTATAAAAGAACAAGCTTTTGATTTAGATATAGATGTTAGATGTTATGGTCATGATACAAATGGTGACGTAAAGATATGGGAAAATGTAAAGAAAGTTAATAACTCTTTACAAGGAAATGAACTTACTGTAAATACAACTACATACAGTGTTCCTGAGAAACATGACTCTGTAAACAGAGATTACGATACATACGCATTTACCAAAACAGGAACTACAACAGGAACTTATGAGCAGACACTTATCTCAGTATATCCAGGAGGAGCTACTAGTTCAGGAAACGTTGTTATTACTATAAATGGAAATCAGATATATTTAATCCCAGTTCTTGCTGGAGATAACTCTATGCAGGTTTGTATGAAGATGAGAGACTTTCTTATAGCAAATGCGCCTAGTCATACTTTTAGTATGTTTCAAGCTCAGAATCTATACGTACTTACTATTCAGGCTACAGTCTTTGGCAACCAAGGCAATACTATTTGTAGTGATCAATTAGGAATAAACTTTTTAGTAACGTCAGGTGATGGGTCAGTAGATGATGGCGTAGTTCCTGGAGCAGAAGGTAAGTTTTTTAGATTGAGTCTTGCTCAAACTGAAATGGCAATAGGAGATGCTGCTGAGTTTAGATTTTTAAAAGACAGAGAAATATATAGATTTGGAATAATATTCTTTAATGGTTTAGGACAACAGTCTGCACCCAAGTGGTTGTGTGATGTTCAATCTCCTAAAGGAAATTTAGAAGGAAAATACAATCAAGTAATTGTAGACATTAAGTCTGAGTTCTATACTTGGCTCAACTCTCAAACATTTGCAGAAGACAAAGCTCCTGTAGGATATAAGATAGTTAGAGCCAACAGACAGATTGGTGATAGGACTGTGCTTACTCAAGGGGTTATAAATCCAATGATAAACAACTTTCCTGGCAACACTCTTGATGGAGCTATAGGAACTGTTGATACTATGTACTTGCCAACAACAACTAAAATGCCTTCTTTAATTAGAACTTTTGATAACGTATGGCCACTTGCTAAAATTAGCAACTGGAGACCTTTGTCATGGAATAAGGATGATAGTCAAGGAGGACCTAGTTCATCTAGGGAAGAGTTTAGAGCTGCACCTTTAGGCAACATGGTGTCTAACTCTTATCAGTTTAATAACATGATGCAGATGTTTAGTCCAGAATTAATGTTTGAAAATGTAAGTATTGATTCATCCTACAAGTTAAGAGTACTTGGTATGGTTACAGAAAGTAACACTAAAAACTGGGGTAAAGAATTTAATATTAACAACTTAAGCACAATAACTGAAGTAAAGTTTGATGGAGGAGTAGGTATAGCTAGCCCTGGTGTTAGTTATAACGAATTAAAAGGTAGTAGGTACAATTTATATGACTTTGGATTTTTTGGTCCAACAAATGCAAATGCAACTATTCACATTAATCAAATGTACAGAGAATTTAAGGGAGGTTTTATTCCTGCTCCTAATGAGCGTGTTTATGACATGTATGGTACTCCTGAAGTTTCTCAATTAGGAGAGAATGGAAAGGCTTATAATAATGATGAGCAGTTTAAGTATAACAATAACTTAATAGAGATGAGAGTTGATGTCTTTGATCAAGACTCCACTAATGATGATGCGGGTCAAGGATTATTTGGACATCAGAGTAATGGTGCTCAATGCATTACATTTGTAGAGGGTAGTGATGATGTAACTTCAAATGTAGCATTTAGAAAAAGTATAACGGATTTCTACTTGAGTTCAGGAATAACTGAAACTAGTGGATTGTTATTATGTGAGTTTGTTAGAGATGAAGAGTATAAGTATGTAGGAAATATGTACGGAGGTAATACTTATGAAACAAAGTCAGTTACTGATTACTTGCCTATAGGAGAGTATCAGGACATAGGCGTTGCAACTCAATTAATAAAATCTCCTGGAGATACTTATGTTGGTGATTTTAGATTCCAGAAACTTTCAAAGACTGGTAATGATTTGTCATCAACAACTTATGATCAGACAACTGAGATAGTTAGTTACATAACAGAGACTAGTGTAGACCTAAAGAATAGAGCTGATAAGTCAGCTAACTCTTGGGATGCTACATGGCAAGCTGATTATGAAGAGTTTCAGAATTATAACAGAGTATACTCTCAACAAGCTAACTTAATCAACACTACTGCTCCTGGATTTAAATTCAAAGAGATACAAGAGTTTGACACTAGAGTTATATCATCTAAGCTAAAGTCTCCTGGTGAGGCTATAGATAGCTGGAGTGACCCTCTTGTTAATGAAGTGTTAGATCTTGACGGAAAGTACGGGCCTATAACTGGTTCAGTTTCTTATAAGGATGAGATATATGCATTACAAGAATCTGCCACAGCACTTCTATCTATAAACCCTAGAGCTCAGGTTAACACATCTGACGGATTGGGATTAGAACTAGGAACTGGAGGTATACTTAGTGACTATAAATACATAAGTACTGAGTATGGAACTTTAAATAAATGGTCACTGCAATCAACTGATAATGGATTTTATTATTTTGATTTGAATAAGCAGTCTATATTAAGGTTTAATGGTCAAGGACTACAGAATATATCTAATGCCGCAGGAATGCATAGTTACTTTATAAATAAAACTAACAGAGCTGACTTAAAATTAGACAACCCTGTTAACCTTAAAGGTATATCCTCAGGATATGATGCTGCTAATGGAGATGTGTTTATGACATTCTTACAAGACAAGCCACCTATTGCAGGAGCCTTCTCTAGGAGTGATGAAGCAGATAACTATACATTGTGTTGGAATGAAGAAACAAATTCATTTACGAGCTTCTATAGGTTTACTCCAGCATTTTATATGTCTCAAGGATCTAAGGTTCTTACCACTAACTTTAACTCTAACGAGATATGGTTACACGGAATAAAAGGCTCTAGTAGTTTTTACGGAACAAGGTTTGATTCCAAAATCAATTTTACTGTTTCACCTCCGTCATTAAGACCTTCTATATTTACTAACCTAACTTATAACATGGAAAGTAAAGATCAAGATGGCTATGATGTTCCTAATAATACCTTTAACAAGATAAGGCTTTCTAACAATTATCAGTCTAGTAATTGGACTTTTGTAACTTTAAGAAAGAATGCTAAGAGAAGAGATAGGCTTTGGAACATTACACTTCCTAGAGCTGGAGGATCTAGAGATAGAATAAAGAGTCCTTGGGCTTCTTTAGAATTAATATTAAACAACGATGATAGTCACGAAGTAATTGTTCACGACTTGATAGTATCATACACAGAGTATTAAAAGTGTATTATAGGGAATATTGACTTTATGGTTTGTATTCCCTATCTTTGCATATAACACAAAGCATTATGGCTGATAGCAACCCAAAATTTAATAGAGAAGCTTTTAAGAAAGCTCTCGCACACGTAGAATCCTCAGGGGGTAAGTTCTTAGAGAACTCATCATCCTCTGCTGTAGGTAAATACCAATTTTTATGGAATAATATAAAAAGTGACCCTTCATTGAAAGGTGTTACTAAGAGGCAATTTATAGATAGTCCTGAACTTCAAGAAAAGATTATGGATTCTGCATTAAATGGAAACCTTAAAGGGTATCCTAACTATATAGAGAACTCTAGAAAGTTACAGGAAAAATATGGCAGCAGCTTAAGGGTTGATGAGATAGCTTTGCTTACTCACTTCCTTGGTTCAGGTGGAGTTCAAAAGCAACTTGAGACTGGAGCTTATGAAGTTCCTGGAGTAAACATGAGTGTGGATGGGTATACAGGAAAGTATAACAAATTCTTACAAGATAATGGTGGGGCTAAAGCTATAGAGGCTACAGGAAGAAATCCTAAAGAATATCAAGGGCCTCAAAATGATGCAGATCTTTATGCTCAGCAAGCTGCTAGTATAGGTATGGATAATCAGCCTTCTGCTAGTCAGCCACAGGCAAATCCATTTACTGCAGAAGTAAACAGTAGAAAAGTTAGACCTGAGATACAGGCAAAGATAGATGCATTTGATGGTCTAATTGAAGGAGAAGGGAATCCAGGAGGATTACAGCCTATGCCTCAAAAAGAAAGACCACAGCCTGCAAATATTCTTCCTGAAGCACAGTCTGTTGACAGTTCTTTAGAGATAGAAAGAAACCCTGTTAAAAGCATGAGTGCTTCTAGAGTAAAAAGTATGTTATCTCCTAAGGAGACTGACTATAAAGGATTTCAAAATCTTAGTAGACCAACAGATAATATAACTGAAAGCAATGATTATTCTCACGGAGGATACGTTAAGCAAAACAAGTATGTTGAAGGTGGGCCTACTGATCCTGTTAAAGGAAAGACAGCTGCAACATCTACTACTGGAGCTACAGAAACAAACACTTCAATAACTCCTATAACAGGACCTGATGGAAATATTGGATCACGTAGGACTAGAACTACCACTACTCCAATTAATACTACAATGGAAACTCCATATACTCAAGCAGGTAATGAGGCTTATGGAAAATTAGATCAGCAAGGTCAGGCTGCTCAAGACAAAGCTTGGACTGACATACAAAATAAAAATAGATTAAATTCATCTACTGAAGTTGACGAAACATATTCATTAAACCTAAGTCCAATGGGCTTAAATCCAATGAAAAATACCGGAACATTAAGTATGCCAAATATTTCAGATGGAATACAAAATATAAAACCTCAACAAGAGGCTCAAAAGAAGTATTATGTTAGTGGGTCTAACATGCATAACAAGAATTTTGGAGGACACAGTACTACTCAGATTACTGATGACGCACAAGTGATCCCTGGAGCTTCTTATACTGCGTCTCCTGGAAACACATTGTCAGGTATGGATAACAAGTCTACTAGAAGAGAATTAACTCCTGATGAAGTTAGGGCGTCTAATACTGGTTTAGGTAAAAGTTGGAATAAACCAATTCCTTCTGATATTGGAAATGAAATGATAAGAAGAGATCAAGAAAATCTAAATACTATAGTAGCTAGAAATGAATCTACAAGCAACAAGAGATTAGCTAATAAAGAAAGAATTGCTGCTAATCAAGCTGCCAAACAAGCTGAGCGTCAAAATCAGAATGCTGGTGGGGGAATGATAAAGAGAGCTGATGGATCATACTCTAAGAGAGGTCTATGGGATAACATAAGAGCTAACAAAGGATCTGGAAAGAAACCTACAGCTGCCATGTTAAAGCAAGAGCGTAAGATAAATAATGCAAAAGCATACGGAGGATCTGTTGAGACAGAAGACTCTGAAAACTTTGTTGCTTTTGAAGGTGGAGGTACTCATGAACAAAATTCTTTAGGAGGTATTCCTCAAGGTACAGGTAGTAATGGAAAAATGAATACTGTAGAAGAAGGAGAAACTAAAGTTACAATCCAAGGTGAAGAGTATATCTTTAGCGAAAGAGGTCAACTAGATGGTACTGGATTCGAAGGCACTAAATCTACAAACTCATACGCTGGTGGTGGTGATCCTATGTACAGTAGTGATGGCTTAAATGCTGTTGCTGGTACTGGAGCTGATGCTATTGCTGGTGCTGCTGGTAAAGGTGCTGGTGGAGGTTCTGGAATGAGTGGAATGGGTGCTGCTTCTGCAGGTCTTGGAATGGTTAGTATGGGATTAGATATGGTTCCTGAAAAGAATTCAGAAAATAACACTGGAGTAGAAGGAATACAGGGTCAAAAAAGTGTAGGATTAGGAGCAGCAAAAGGTGCAGCTAGTGGCGCAGCTATGGGAGCTGTTGCAGGACCATGGGGTATGGCTGCTGGAGCAGTTATAGGTGGCGCTGCAGGAGCACTAAAAACTTCAATGGGCAACAAGAAAGCAAGAGAAGAAAACTTAGAAGCTTACGCTCAAGCTAATCCAGCATTACAAAACCAAAATTATGGTGGAGGATATTTAAAGAAAAAGAAAAAGGGTGGCAAAATGCTTAATCCTAGTACTAAAAAGAGTAGAGTTAAAGCAATGCTTAGAAAATAAAATTATGAAAGAAATAACACAAAAATTCAACTTACCAAAGTATATTCACGGTAAGAGTTTCGCAGAAGCTAGTAAGATTATAGAAGGTAAGTTCAAAGGAAGGACTGACAAAGAAGCTGTGGACACTAAAGAAGACTTAATGTCTAGACTTCGTGATGCTCAAGAGTATGTTAAGGAAGTACAAGCATATAAAGAAGAGCCTGCACAACCTGCACAAGCTGAAGAACCTACTCATACTATGCCTGATGGCACTGAAATGCCTGGTGCTCAACACCAAATGGCGTACGGAGGATATAAAGATACTAATAAGTATGAGACAGCAGGATATCTTGATACTGATACTGATCCGCCTCTAAGACAAAGAGAAGAGGCTCAAACTTTAAATAGTGAACTAGAAATAGGCAGAGATGCCCAGCTACAGCAAAAATTAAATAACAGCTATACGGATGGCAAGAAAGATACACTAGCTCGAGGCGTAAATGAGTTTGAACAGTATGGAGTAGAAAACTTAGCTAAGACTGAAGACATTGCTACTGGCATATCTGGTCTTGACTCTGTTGGATCAGATGTTGAATCTAAAGATGGTGATGGCAACATGAAGCTAACCAAGGCATTAACAACTGCAGGTGGATTAGTTCCTTCAGCAATGAATCTTGCTCAGTTAGCTATGTTGAAAAAGCCTAAAGAATACAGAGGTGCTAAGATAAACAGTACTTATGAAAAGCAGATGACTGATGAAGGAGCTATGCAGAATGCACAGAATGTAGAGAATGCTGGTCAAAGAAATGCAATGAGAGCTAATTCAGGATCACAGTCAATGCTACTAAGTAACCTTAGAGGACAAGGTCTTAATGCATTAAAGGGACAAGGTGCAGCTTATGCACAGTCTGTTGCAAACAATCAACAAGAGAGAAAGAATGAAAATGCATTTAATGCTAAGAAAGAGGCAACTAACGTAGCTTTTTCTCGTCAAGATGATGAGATCAATGCGCGTAATGAAGGTGCTTACGATACTACTAAAAGTCAACTGATGAGTGGATTGGCTACTGATGTAGGTAAGATGAGTAAAGAAGCTTTAATGAAAAAGTATCCAGAACTTATGGGTATGGATTATGATTGGCTAGGAGAATTTAATAAAAAACAAAAGAAAGCAAAAAATAAAAGTAAGAAATAGTTAGGAAGATATAGGTAAATTGTTTTACCTTTGCATAATTTAAATAATACATCAAGAAAATGAATAGATATTCAAACATAAGTCAAGCAACATACACACCATTAAGTCTTCAAGAAATAATGGCTGTTCCCTTAGCTAAGCAGGCTCAACATGATGCCTTGCAAGCTCAAGCAGATGAAATGGGAGCCCTATCAGCTTCTGTATCCCAAGCCGATAAAGAAAGAATAGGTGGGCAAGTTAGTGAATTACAAGGAAGGGTTGATGATATATCAACAGGTCTTAGTGAGACTGGCGTTAGTTCAGATATGAAATCTAAATTTAGAAAAGTTAGAGCTGACAAGATAAGAGCTTATGGTGCTGATGGAGATATTGGCTTTGCACAAGCTGATTATGCTAATCAACAAAAGTATGTATCTGAAATGGCTACTAACAAGGATAGACAACAAGGGTGGTCATCACAACAAGCTCAAAGCTTTGCTGCTAAGCAAGCTGCAGAATACGGATCTTCTTTTAATGAAGATGGTACTAGAAAAGCTGGTTTTTCAGGTAGATCATTAGCTGCAAAAATGGATGAAGATGAATTTACAAGAGCTGCTATTGATGATATTGAAGAGCAAGTAAGTGCTTCTAGTATGAGAATTATACGTACTCAAGGTCTTCCAGCTTTTAAGGCAATTGCACAGACAAGTGAGACTGCGTATAAGGACCTTAATCTTATAATGGGACACTTAACCAATGCAACTCAAACTAATCCAGACATGATGGCCTCATTGGCTCAGCAAGCTGAATTTGATGGAGAAGAAAACTGGAGTGACTTTGGTGGTTATGAAGAAAAAATACTTCAAGATGAAAATGGAGATGACTACAAGCAAACTACATGGGTTCCAGGTGAATCACGGTATGGTAGAAAGATAGCTGGACTAGGTCAAGTTTCTGCTTACACTAGAGTAGACTTAAATGAAACTATATTTGACGATGATGCAGCTCAATCTTTGCATGATGCAGGAATGGATGCAAAAAAAGTACAGTCATTAGTAGTCTTTATGGATGGAGAACTTAATCAAAGTATTGCTGCACCTTTAAGTGAAATTAAAAATTCTCTTGAGCTCTATGATAATCAAGTTAAAGATGACAAAGCTAATATAGATAAGTATGTTTCTGGATTAAAGATTTCAGGCCTTTATGGTGAAAAGCTAGAAGAACACCTTGCGAATGATAGAACATATATGAAGCGAGTTAAGAACTATGAAGAGTCTCAGGTAGCTGCAGATAATGCTAAGTCAAGAGTTGACTACATTGAGAAGCATGTTCAGAAAAATTACATGACTGATAATGACAACAGTGCTCAATCTTTAATTGATGAGATGGATGATATAGGTGCTGAGGCAATGTACGAAAAGACATTTGGTGCTGGAAGTGCTCAGACATATAAGGACAAGAATGGTATGGTAGATGAGCTAGCTAAAATGTATATCTTAGAAGCCAATGGAGTAAATTTAGATGATATAAGTGACCATACAAATCCACTTCTTGGATTTAACAATGTAAGAAAAGCTTTAAAGAAAAAGTCTGATAAAGGATCTAAAGAATTTTTAGAAACAAAAGAATTTGCTATGTCGCACAATGTTCTTAGTTCAGAGTCTGTTGGTAAATATGCTTCTCCAATAGGAAGAGCTAACAAGTTAATGTCTGAACCTGGAAACTTTAATCCTAAAGCAATGAGTCTAGCTTATGGTGGTGGAAAGCTTTCTGATCTTGATTTAGAAGATATTATAGGAGATGTAGAAGAAGGTCAGCCACTTCAATATTCAGTAAGACTTACTGGAACTGGAGGATGGGATCAAGATGGTCAAAAGTTTAATGACGTTATTATAAAGAATCCTAGTACTGGACAAGTAACTTCAGTACAAGTTATAGACAATAACAATACAGACCTATTAATGGAAGCTGCTAATCAGATGATATCTAACGGTACTTCTAAGCAAAAAAGAGAGGGAATGAATATAGTAGCTGGACTACAGTATATGCCATCTATAAAAAGAAGTAACATGTTTCGTGCTGACACGGGAACTATAAATAATTTAAATATATCTACAAAAGATGGTAAAGCATTAAATGTTGAATGGAAAAAGATAAAGAAAAATGGAGTAACTTCATATAGAGCTACTATAGGTGGTGAGGAAATACTTCACGATGGTAAATACCAAGATATAATGTCTGAGAATGAAATGGCGTTAGCTATACATGCTTTCGTAGGAAAGAAACAAAAGATATACGCTGATAAGCAAGCTCAAAAACAACAACAATAATAACATACAATATGGGAGAGTTAGAAGAATCTGAGGTAGTATTTAATCCAGGCGCAGCTGCATCAAATAACGTTGCTGTAGAAAATAAGCCAATGCAGGGTGATCCAATTGAGGATAATTCTGATGTTGTGTTCAACCCTGATGCAGGTGCATTTGATATGGTTGCTGACAAAAAACTTGATGACATTAACTTAGAAGACTATACAGGTTATCTAGGTAGTGATAT
>TARA_B110000902_G_scaffold77495_1_pt1 | contig 14599 bp, 14 predicted proteins | sample TARA_B110000902 | Tara Oceans TARA_B110000902 (sample SAMEA4398009) | marine metagenome | biome: Polar Biome; feature: [SRF] surface water layer (ENVO:00010504); material: water (ENVO:00002006), including particulate matter (ENVO:01000060) such as... | depth 5 m | reverse complement strand
GCTAACTGATCAAGATACGCACTAGTATTCTTGTCTGTTTTATCAGTACGGTAGTCTTCAAGATTACCTGCAAGACCCCGGATACCAGCGGTGACGTTAGAAGAGCCAAGCTCGCTTATCTTAGCTGCAGCTAATGCAGCATCTCCATAATCACTTTGAACATTTTTCCAAGTAATAGGCATAGTTAAATTCCATTCTTTTTCATGTAACTTTCAACTGATTCATGTTTCGGGTTAGATGCTACAAGGGATCTCTGCCGATCACGCATTTGTGTATTAGTTAATGACCTTTGAGTTTCATAATTAGCATTAAATTGGCGTTTAGACTCTTTCAAAGAGTCTCTTGCATACCCCAACTGCTTATTGCCTGCATATGCCTGGACAACATTAGCACCTGCATTAAGTACATCAGAATAGCCACTAAGCTTATCCAACCAAGATTTTGGCCCCACATTACCATTTAATAGTTTTTCAAAGGAAGAGTCTTGATACACCCCATCAAGATTTAGAGCGTCACCAGCCCCAAATGCATTACTAAAATCCATAGCTCCAAAATCTATTTGTCCTCCTGATTGAGGAGCATTTACTTTTCCAAATGAAAGCAGAGAACGTAAGAAATCATCGTTCTTTTTTACTGTTGCGCCAGAGTCGTCATACATAAAGAAAATCCTTGGTTGTATCTTTCACTTCGGGTAGTTTGAGGGATATAGGAACATAATTCTGAATAAATTTTAGAGTTTGGACTCCAACGTTCCCGCTGTGGATAGTTCGGTTGTAATAAGCTTCAGGAGATTCTCCTACCACTATTAAAGGTACTTGACGGGTAATTAAACCTAAATCAAGAATCCCTGGATTAGTGTCTAATAATTTATTAGCGGCTTCTAATTCTTCCCATTTTGTTTTTGAAGTAGCAGCAAATTCGGCAAATTCATCACTGTAGTCAGAAAAGGCTTGAGCTTGAGTTTGGTTAATAGCTGAAATTAATCCATTACCTAGTGAAAGTAGTTCAATAGCCGAAAATTTAATAAAATCAAAGATTCCCTGGTATTTGCCATAACTAGCTATAAAAGCAATAACAGCTAAAATAGCTGCAATATCTACCCCTACAAGCTTTACTACTTCAACAATAACTTCGGTAATCGCAGCAGTAATAACAATTTGTATAATTAATTGTTGTATAGCAATAGTCAGGGTTTGTGCCATTGCAAAGGCTTCTATTCCTAATTTCACGTTATAAATGGTAATAACTATTGCAATAATAAACAGCACGGCCTTAAAAAGCCCTGTTTGATACCATTTAGTCTTTTGAGTTACTTGCGAATTAAAAACAAAATATAAAGAACGGTGGTAAAGGCTTTCACGGTCAAGGAAATTTACCTGATTGACTATCGCGGCGTCTAAAGGCACTAAGAAAGTATCATCAGTTCCTGTTGCGCTAGACCCAGATTCACCACGTATTGGGTACCTAACTCTAGGGTTTATAACCCGTATTTCTTCATACGTAGTTTCTGTTAACTGCTTAGAAAATGTTCTAACTTCAGACGATGGGATAGCATTGCCATACCCTGACGGTCCTTGACCACCTTCAGTAAAGAGATCATAAACAGACAAAGGGCCCATAACGTTAGTAACAGTGCCTACATCTCCAATAGATCCTGCACGAATCCTGACACGTATCGCGTCGTAACTCATAACAAGCCTAAAGTCCGCATCACTAATTTCAACAGCAAAGCTTTCAGAAGGAGTAGAGTTTAGGTCATTACCCAATCGAGGATTAGAGCCTTCAGTAGGCCCCGGAGGGTCAGGAGTAATTGTCCCTATAGACCTGAAATAGTTAAATAAGTAATCCATGTCTATTGGATTTTGAGAAACAATAGGCACGCCCATCATCATTACAGCTTGCTTTATAAAATTTACATCAGGATTCTCATTAATAGATTCACCTAACGCTGCGTAATCTAATCCTAAAATATCTAGCATTTCAGTAGTAGATGTAAACGCTTCAGTGTCTTGTAATGCTGTAGCTGTTTGGTCAGTAAAGCTTTTTCTGAATACAGTAATAGGAAAATAAGTTCCTGGTGCTGTGTACTCACCTGGATCAAAAACGGTATTCAACGCCGTGTTAGATCCTACTTCTGGATCATAAAACCAGTATTCAGCGTGCTCTTGGCCACTACCATCAGTGTATGTGTACTTAGCTTGGTAGTACTCTTGATCACCGTCATAACTGCTAAGGTCCAGTACAGTAAACTCATCATGGTAAGTTGAAGTGTCTTCGTCGTACCACATTGTGTGAATTTCAACAGACTCTGTTTCACTTTCACCAACCCTAAGCTCTTCATCTTGAACTAAAGTGCCTAAAGCATTGTCACCTAACCCTGGGCGTCTTGGTGTGTATCCGGCTTGAGTACTTCTGCCCCAATTGCCTAAAGCTGCTTCTTCCGGTTCAAGCCCTGGCGCAGTCTCATGCACAGCTACCAGCTTCTCTAAATAAACTTTCCACCCTTCAGGACGAAGCAATCCAACTACTTCATTACTGATTGGGTCATACCCTAAATTGTCTTCAAGATGCTTTAGACCCATGTGAATGTTATTCAATGGCCTAAAGTGCATATACTTTAGAGTTACAGGAAAGCCTACTTCAGTTTCAATTTGAGCTTTAGCTAATTCAAAACCATCTGAAGCTTTAAGTAAGCGAACATCAGGCAAACCATAAAAGTAGTCGCCACGTTCAGCAAAATTATACATTTTCTTAAAGTTACGAAAACTTGCGCCTACTAAACTTTCTTTTAATACAGGAGTAAAGTCTCTGCCGCTAAACAAGCTTCTGTACATTGCTGTTTGGATAATATTGGGAACGCGATCGTCTTCTATAACGCGCACTAACGATGTATCGTAAAAGCGTTTTTTCTTAGTACTGAAAAATCCCATTAAGCATTAATACCTTCTAGGAGTTTAGTAATAGCTGAACCTACGCTAACGTCATCAAGCTTGTTATCTGTATTAGGTTCAGTAGTGTCTTCTGTAGATCTACGAATATTCCAGGTTTCTGTCATAATTTTGGCTGCTTTCTGCTCTGCATCTCTAGCGAATCCAGCTGACTGTGCTGCATACAAGGCTGTCTGTTTACCAACAACACTGTCTGCATCAACACCGGCACTATTAGTTTGAGCCTGTTCAGTAACCTTTTTCTGGCCTAGCAAGCTTGTTTCAACTTGAATCTTAGGCACCTGAGCTAATGCTACGTCAAACTCTGCACGTAACTTACACTCTTGAGCTGTAAGTACTGTTCCTTCGATAGGGACGTTAAGAATCTTGGCTTGCAGCATTTCGCCTTCTTTTGGAACATTAAGAAGTTCTGCTGTAATCATATCGACTTCTTTATTTATTTTAGTAGATTGAGCATCTAAAACTGTCCCTTCTTTAGGCACATTCAGTATTTTAGCGTCTAACATGTCTCCTTCTTTAGGGATGTTAAGAAGTTGTGCGTCTAGCATATCTTCTTCTTTAATTAACTTGTCAGCTTGTGCGTCTAAGATTGTCCCTTCTTTCGGTATGTTTAGAAGTTTGGCATCAATAATTGAACCTTCTTTAGGAATATTTAATAGCTGAGCTGCAAGTATTGCACCCTCTTTAGGTATGTTAAGAATTTGTTCGTCAGTAGCGAGGCCGTCTTTAGTTGTTTTTGACGTTTGAGCATCCAATAACGCACCTTCTTTTGGTACGTTTAGTATTTGAGCATCAACCATGTCCTCTTCTTTAATCATCATTGCAATTTTAGAATCAAGCATGGCTTCTTCTTTGCCCATTTTTGCTGATTGAGCATCTACTAAGCCGCCTTCTTTAGGTACATTTAGCAACTGAGCATCGATCATGTCTTCTTCTTTTGCTGTCAGAGCTGCTCTGGCTTCTAAGATTGCTCCATCTTTTGGAATGTTCAGTACTTGAGCACTCAGTATTGCGCCTTCTAAAGGTACATTCAGAAGTTGAGCATCTATCATGCTTTCTTCTTTAGCCATTGCACTGATTTTAGCGTTCAGCACAGAACCTTCTTTAGGAATGTTAAGCAGCTGGGCATCGATGACATCTTCTTCTTTTTCAACTTTTGCTATTTGAGAATCAAGCATCTGGCCTTGTTTAGGAACATTAAGTAACTCCGCATTCATAGTAGAAGTCTTGGCATCCAAGACTTGCCCTTCTTTCGGAATCAGCAACACTTGTTCGTCAAGGATTGCTCCTTCTTTTACTATGTTTGCATTTTGGGCTGTAACTAAAGCTATCTCAGCTTGAATTTTTAGCACCTGCTGTTCTGCTAGCAGTATTTCTTGTGCCATTAGATCCAGGGAAAGCCCTAATTTGTCTTTTTCTAGTAGGAACTGCAAAGCACGGTCCATCGTACTTTGTAGTGCACCGAGATAAACAGTGGAGTACTCAACGCCTGTAATGCGCCCGCGAGTATACTCGTTGACGACATGCTCTTTAACAGAGCGCATTAATACATCAAACGTACCTGTACCTGACTCTCTGTCTTCAGAGGTCAACTCACTTATTAATATCTCAGTAGGCATTTAGTTCTGTTCCTTTACTTTGAAGTACCGTTGGCCATAGCTTGGCGTTGAGCCAGTTCTTGCAACTCTTTTGCAGTCAGAGCAGGCAGAATTTCAACTGCAAACTCTTTAACTATCCGACCTTTACGAGTTTTGTTGCCAGTTCTCTTGTCAGTCTCTGTATAAAATGTCTGACACTCTTTAGCCTGGATCATGTTTAAAATCATGCGTGGTACATGCCATTCAGTATCAAAAGGGACCATCTTCTTAATAGTGCCTACAACAGCATTACCTGTTGTGAAGATTTCACCTTCCCACTCACGTTTAGCAGGATTCATACAAGCGACTCGAATACGTACTTGCTCGCTCATTTGTTTCTTTAATAAAACATCTTTTTGCTTAGCTGAAAGTGGCTTACTTGCTACTACAGGGGCCTTTTCTTTATCACCAGCTAAAGCTTTAGCTATCTTGTCTTTAAGGGAATCCACACCACTACTTGGGTGAAACTTAAGTCCCATGGTTTCAGCACGCGCTTTTAAAGCGTCCAGTTCAGATTCTTGGGGTATATCGTCTACATTTTCATCGGTCATTGCGGGTTACCTTCCGGTTAACATATAAGTGAAAAAGGAGGCCCGAAGGCCTCCATAGGATTACAAAGTTGCAGCAGTTTTTATTAGACCAATCCGCTCAGGACGCTCTAGCATGAAACCGTAATACCATTTGATAGACATGAAGCCAGTCTCACCATATGGATCAAAACGGTCTGCTGTTTGCTCGCCAGGGGCTTTGTGGTAGATCTTGAACTTAACGGTCTTACCATCGGTCTGGAAACCAATAGTAGTGAATGACTCAGCACCAATACAAAGCATTGGGAATACGTCATACTTGTCGTTAGTTTCATAGTGAGTTGCAGTACCAGATGCATCACCACCTTGACCTTCCCACTTCAGCATTTCAGGAACAATTACAATCCGGAAATGACCTACAGAACCAATCTCACCATTCATGATAGTGCCACCGGCACCATACTGATGAACGGGGATAAAGGCTGGGTTACCGTGCAAATCAGTCATAGCTTCCAAAGTAGGCTGCAGCTCAGACGCACAGTACATTACACGACCACCTGCAATGGTTTTTGTATCAACCATGCGAGTTCCGGTAATTACTTTAGTCTGCTTAGGTGTACGGTTATTATCCAAATCAATAGATAACCGCAACAAATCACCGTATGTAACCATTGAAGTGTTAACAACTGTCGCATTTGAAGTCGCAGAACCTGCATACTTAACAACACCAGCAGCTTGTAACAAATCAATCTGCAAAGCGTCTTCAGTCATTTCAACAGCGCCGTTTACCATCTCGCGTGAAACGTGTGAACGCATTTCAGAATCGGTGTCAAAATCTACAGACTCTTGAGTGTACTCATCGAAGAAACCAAACTTCTCAAAAGTACCTTCAATTTCTTTACGCTTGAAGCCAACTCTGTTGACGCGTCCACCATTCTCACTTAGAGAAGGTAGCTTGCCTGAGATAGAACCGATGTCTTTAGTAGATCCGTACAAGTTACCGCCATTAGCTACAGCAGAACCGCCAGCACCAGCAGCAGCAACTGCTTCAGCTAGAGTTGGGTAAGATCCATCACTGTTAGCGCCAGTGCCGTTAGTCTTACGAGAACCATCAGCTAAGAACGCATCAAAAGTACCAGCGACAATTACTGCACCAGCAGCATCAAGCCCTTGATCATTGATGTTTTCTACATCTAGCAATGGAATGTAGTGATACTTCTTAATTTTCTTACCCATATTCTTGGGCATACTTACGGTACCTGACATAGGCATAAAGTACTGTTCTTTACGCGCTTCAATCAGAGCTTTTTTAACATAGTGGTCAGTACGAAACTGGCTACCAATATTGGAGGCACTGCCTCCAGCGGGGTCATTATATTGTGAGGTCATAACTATTTTTCCTTACAGAAACTTTTCGTCAAATTGCTTCAAGTAATCGTCATCAGACATACCTAAAGGATTAAAGTCTTCAGATTTTGTGACTCCTGAAGCAGCGGATTTTGACGGGCTGGCGGCCCGACGTTTGTCACGACGATCTTTATCAGCTTTCGTTTTGGTAGCTTTATCAACTTTGCTCACAGGTTTGTTTTGTTGCTTACTTTCCGGGGAGGAAAGGAAGTCAAAACCACCTCTTGCAGCGATGACATCACCTACTTTGCGATACGCTTCGATGTCGGACATGCCGTCTAAACGGCCAAACATACGTTCCTGTTCTACCTCAGTACTAATCAAGCCATACACACCACTGGCCATGTGGTCGTGCATCACTCTCAACAGTTGCGGTTCGTTGGCAACGATCTGTTTGCTCGCATCGTCCCATTGTTGGCTGACTACTTGAATTGTCTGGGGGTAATGTTCTGAATCTCTAAGAGACTCAACAACACTATCCAGCGCAATTTCTCGGTCATCAACTGAATGATCTGATGATTTATACTTATCTCCTTCTGAGGTATCCAAATCCATAGGATCGATCTTGCTATCGGCTAATAGCTTGGCGATTGCCTCTGGATTCTTCTTGTCTAAATCAATAAGGAAACTCAACTTGCCTTCATCTAAGAGTTGGTTTTTCTCCAACATCTTAAGAACTTTACGTGATGGCTTTAATGCTGACATCTTGCGGTTGTAGTCAGCGCCCATCTGCATTAGACGTACAACGTCTTCAGCACTATCAATTTTCATGTTCCGGCCATTGGCCTTGAACTCACTGGTGATTTGCTCAAAGAACGCCTGATAATCTACTTCTGGGCTTTCTTCTTTCTTTTCCTCAGTGTCACTTTCATCTTTTTCTTCTGAAGCTTCTTCTTCTTCAGGGTTTAAAGGGTCAGTGTCTTCTTCATCTGTAGCATCAGGTTCAAGCTCTTCAGCAACTTCAGGCTCTTCTTCCGTGATTTCTTCTTCAGAAGCCGCATCTTCAGCGTCTTCAAGAGCTTCATCAATTGGAGCCTCGTCTTCAAAAGCATTGGAATCCATATTGGCAAAGTCATCATCTGACATTCCCAAGTAATCATCATTAGAGCTTTCTTGTATTTCTTCAGCAGCATCTGACATTAGACTTCACCCTCTAAAGCCATTTCTTCCAGCTCATCTTGTGAGCTGTCGATAGCAGCAGAAGCATGTTCTGCCATTACGCAAATCTGATTAAAGTGTTGTTGCAATTGCCCAATAGCATCAATAGCTAGCAAAATAGATTGTTGCTGCTCAGGGCCCCGCATTTGTGGAGAAGCTTTTAACTCAACTAAACGAATAGCTTCTTCTCTAAAGTAGCCTTCACGAATAATTTTCTTAAAATCAGTGTTGTTCATTAACCGGATTAAAGCGTCGGCTTTTGAAACTACAGATTTAGCATCTTCAATATCTAGCTGAATTTCTTCTACACTCGGGTTCTGCATGGACATATTCCTATCATTGCTTACGTTAGGTAACAGGGGTTACGTAAAGTACTGTAATTAAAGGAAATATTTTTAGCTGACATTTTTTTGCTCAAGGTACGCTTTTAAGTTTTCTCCAGCTTGATCACGAGCTTTTAACTGATGCTTTGTAACTTCTAACTCCTGATTAGAGCGAGCTTGTTCGCCGTAAAGTTCTTTCTGGCGCTCTTGCGTGACGCCTGACTCCTGCTCTATAAAGTCCAGGTCTTGTTTGTCAGCCTGACTGCTTAACTGCCTAGCTTTAGCTTTGTCCAACTCAGCTTCAGCGTAGTTCTCTGCTGTACGGCTCTGTATCTCTTCTATCTCAGCCTGGAGTTTGGCAATTTCCATCTCCTGAACCTTTTGCTGCATGGGATCTGGCTCAGGTTTAAAGTCTTCAAGCTTCTTAGCTAGTTCAGGCATCTTACGAAGGCGCGCTATGTCACGTAGTACAAGCTGGGACATACCTGAGTCCATGCTGTTGCCCATAGTCTGTAGCATGAAAGCCAGCTCTTGTGCTTTGGAGTTGTCTTCTTCTAATGAAGACACATCAACTTTTAGGTCAAACTCTCCAGCTAAGTCTTCACGCCGTATAGCAACAAAATTTTCATTAGTTACTCGAATAATCTCATCGTCTTCAAGAAACTCTGAGTTCATTGCTATAACTTTACGCCCGACTTGAGCAATACCTTGTGCTAAGCGCCGTAGAATGCCGGTTTCACGTTTTGTGGCCGCATCAAGAGCACCACGAATACCTGTAGCTACTTCACCCAAACCATCTGAACTAATACCGTTGTTAAATGCTTTAACACCAGACATAGATTCAGCTTCATTGTTTTGCATACCAAGCATGTACGAAGCTGACTGAGGTATTTCAGGGTAAGTGTGCATGTAGAAAGCCATGCGCGGATCTACACCACCGTTGTACTCGTAGTTTTTGCCTAGCTGAAACTTTCGTTTGTTAGTAGCATCAAGAGCATCTTTACGAATACCCATTTGCCCATTAGCAGACTTACCCATAACGTCGATCATGCCACGGGTAATAGCGCCTATTATTTTCTGATTGTCTAATAACAACTCACCATCAGGTTCGCCGTAAACTGAGTTTTTAACAGGCAACAAGGAAACAACAGTGAATGGGAGCTTCTTATCTGGGAAAGGGCTGGCTTCTAATCTTATGAGAGTGTCGCCTATCCAGGTAGCGACAAAAGGCTTAGCAATACCACTATCATCATAATCCCAGTATCCCCAATATTCATAGGCCACAATGCGTTTACGCGCATCGTCACTAAAGTTAAAGTTTGTTTCATTATTCGTTGCATGATCGGGATCTCCGAGAGGTGAGTTATTATCAAGAACCACATGTTTGAGGTTTTGATACTTATCGCCGTCTTTTTCTAACTCAGATTTAGAAGTCTCAAAGCTATATACAATAAATTGGGCTTTATCTAAGTTGTCTTTACACGACGGATCAATAACTACATTCCGGTAATCACACACTTCTAGTGTAGGCACATTGCGGATAGTTTTAGTGATTTCAACTTCTTCAGAGCCAGTGATTACGGGCTCTAGGGGCTGTCCAGCTTCCATACTAGCATCATGGGCAGCTCTTAATTCTTCAGGAACTTCATGCTCGTAACCTGTAGGGTCACTTTCCATCATTTGATGAAGTTCTTCGTGCAATTGAGCGTATTCAGGATTAACCCTAAACTCTATAATTGGCTCAACTTCAGTGGTGGTTTCTTCTTCGTAATCCCACCCACTTCGAATAATAACAGTGCCTTCATTGACGACAGTTCGAACATACGTGTCAATAAAATTCACTTTATCTATCTTAGTATTAAACTGGTTATTGATAACTAAACTGTTTTGTTCAGCAGCATTACTGTCTTCCCAGGTAGTGGGAGTAATATCAAAAAGATCTTCTGTAGCTAAGAAAGCCTCGGAGAGCGAGGCATAGCGCCATTCTGCTTGTTTACGTATGAGTTTAGGTTGAACTTTAGAAGACCCTTTTGGGGTCTTTATTTCAGCAGAGCCAGTAATATTGAGGTTGTCTAACCAGCCGTCGATCTTAGCCGTTTGGGCATCATGATCTGTTTGAGCGCTGGTTAAATCCTGTTTAAGATCTTTAATGTCAGGGGAGTTGGTCCAGCCTTTTGGCTCAATAGTAACAACCTCTGCTGGATCTTTATCAAATGCTTGCATGTCAGCTAACTTACTCATAAGGACGAATTACTGCTAAACGTACCAGAGAGAAAAATAGTTTTCTGAGAAAGCTTCGTTTTGTTTAAACAAACCCTCGATCGTAAAGTAAGTCCCCCATATCAGATGAATCAATCTCATAATTCTGACTCTTTAGTTGGGCAATTGAAGCCTCAAACTTAGCTGCATAATTGTTTCCGTTGTGGAATTCGTTAGTTAAGCCAATGGGATTATGGATTCGGCTTGCTATGTAGAGCAGTAGCGGCTCCATGTACACCAGAGGAAGCTCTATATCTACATTAGCTGGAGTTACAGCCGCTACAGCAGTGTCTATAACTGGATGATCACCTCGATAAACTACCCGAAGACTTGTAGTCTCTTTTAACCACGGAGCTTCAGTTTCATTTGTAGGAACTAGTAGTGAGTTGTAGCTTGTGTTCCGTATAGCCTCTAACGTAGTAGGCTCATTCATTGGAATCTCATACTCTTTCTCACGATACGTTCCATAAACGCGCTCTATCTTAAACAACGAAGGAACTGTAATGACGTAACTGGTTTGATTAGTTACCAGGGGCACAATGACTTCTTCAGCTCGTAGCAAAAATCGCTTATGCAACTCAGTTAAGCCAAGCTGCACACTAGGAAAAAGTATTGGGTAATTCTCTGAAGTAATTCCCCAGCTAGGCTCATCAATGCTTTTGCCGCCAACGAATAGCTCGCGCAATTCCCCGTGCCCTAATTGGTTGTAAATATCATCTAAAGTCATGTGTGCCTCAAACTATGTAGGATTCTAGTAAATCGTCAGGTTCGTCTTCTGTGTCAAGTTCCCACATACCGTCTGAAACTTTTTTAAGGTTGCCTACTTCTGTAGGTTTCCAAGGGGTAAGTGATGCCAACATAGAGATAGTATCAATGAAGTCATCATGTTTGCTGCGAAATCCGCTAGGCGAGGCTAATGAAAGTTCGTTAATGGCCTCACTTACTTCAATGCCATCTTTCAGCTCAGTTGGAAAATAAAATCTGCCTGTCTTAAACCACGGAACAATTACATTAAATCTCACCAACTTATTAGTGTTTGGGCGAATCCCAGGTTTATTGCTGTTGTTATCTGAAGCCAAGGTAAATGACTGATTTCTTTCAAGCATTTCAGACTGAATCCAAGAAACGAATCCTGCTTGTTGCCCGGAGACTTCGACTCCCACTGACTGTGGCCGATATTTCTGAGCAAACCGAAACAAATCATTAATGTTGGCATCCATTAATTGGCGTTTACAAACACCATCTACCCAAAGCCAATCACCATTATTGTTGTATGCCCATACAGAGATTACAGAGAAATCTGCAGCATCATTAATACTGGTCGCAAAGTCAGTCGTAATGTAAAAGTTGTAGCGCTGTTTGTTTTTAAGAAGGGCTTCACGGCTGTACCAGCGAATGTCGGAATCAAGGATCAAGCGATCTTCATCTGACATGATTCTTAGCATTAATTCCTGGTTAAACGTGTCAATCTTTCCTAGTTTAACGGCCTTGTCATATTGATTTTTCACGTATTCATAGGGAAAGCGGTCAGGCCAACTACCCCTAAATTCTTTTTCTGAGCAAGGGTACTGTTCGCAAACGGGGAATACGTTAACTGCCCAAGCACCTGATTCCACTGCTTTGTACAAAGGATCTTTAGCGTTAAAAGGCGTACCAGACCAAACCATGATGTTCTTTTTAGGATGTAGAGCATATTCAACAGCTTTGTAAACAGTATCTTCAACTGCAGATATAACTGTTTGTGAGCGTGCATCTTCATCTGATATCAGATCATCGAGCACAGCTAATTGAGGTCTGGTTCCTTGTTCTTTAGCTCCACGGACCCCTGTTTTAGCACCGTACCCTTTAACAATGAAAATACCTCCTTCGGCATTTCTAAATTCCCAACGGATATCAGTAAACTTAATAATTGGAATGTATTCTCTTAGAAAATCGGAGTTCTCATACCTAAACTCCAAATTCTTACGCATATTCTTAACACCATTTTCTATGGAATCAGATACGTACAAAGCCAGGTTTATTGGACCAAATTCAGGTAATGCCCCGTACACGCCAAGATAAAGAAACAGGTATTCACCCATTACAGTCGTTTTAGCAATACCTCGATGACACATGTTAAGGATGCGGTTATTGCCACCGACTAAAGTATCCAGCATGTAGTAGTGAATCAGTGGAGTTTTGTTTTCTTCTCCTTTAGCACCGTTAACCATCTTAATAAACGTAACAAACTCTAAAGAGAACTCAGAAGGTACGTAATTTTCAGGAATAGAGTAGTTAACGGTGTTGAGGTAGTCTTCAACTCCCAATTCCTTTATGACATCAAAAGAATCAGTCATTTACTCTCTCCGCTGTACCTTCAATAACTATTTCACTGTGAGCAACTTCTTGAGCATTCATTTGCCCCGCTTGAAGCGCCTCTCGCTGCGCTGCGGCTAACTTCAGCGTGGCTTTACGTAACTGATCTATGCTTGAGTCTTCTTTAACGCCAATATCTAGTTCAACTTTTTGTGTTTCTGGGCGTTTAAGGTGGGTAAGGAGGGAGTTAGCAGCATCTGTACGAACTTTCTCACTTGAAGCAGTGGTCATTAGCTCAGCTTGAACGTTTAATGCTTTTTGGTGCAAGTCCTGGTTTAGAATCCAAGACGGGACCATAGTTTGCTCATAGATCAGATTAACTAGTTTAGATTTGTTGTAAGCTGATACATAACTAGCAATGTCTTTACTGACAACACCTTCTTTAGCAAACCTTGTTATCTTTTCTGGGAATGTTCTGGAGTAGGCATCTATATTAGTGTTGCCCATCATTTTATGACTTACATACTTAACAGCATCAATGTAATTCTCTACTTTAAACCGACCTTCCATCATTACCTTCCCATAGCTAAGAAGGTTGTCTCGGTAGTTTTCGTAAAGCTCAGGTTCAGATAGCGTTTTATTAATTTTGGCAATCAATGACGGATTTACAGATTTCTTTACCTTATCGGGTAAAGCAGCTTTAAGTTGATCACCTGTAAGGACATCAGCTATGACAGCTGATGGTTGAAGTACTGCAGTAGTGGTCATAATCACCTCAATAATTGATCTATCGGGGGACTATAGGTCTTTAGTTTTATCTTTTCTGATATAAAAATCCCCTCCAAAGAGGGGCAAGACCAGGAAAAGGTAAATGATAGTGTTATTTTTCAATACATTTGATGCTTATAGATCTATCGTCAACTCGACCGCCTGCAGTCGTAATAGCATTTGTAATTATATAATCGTCCCTAGCAGTTCCGCCAGAAAGCCAAACTGAGGTTGATGTGGCAGTGTTGAAGTTATTTACTATTGTTATACCCGCAGTTGCTGACCAATTACTTACCGTAATTGTGTCGCCTGCTAACCAATCTTCCCAATTAATAGAGTAATCTAAAGTGGCATTTGGGTCTTTGTGAAACTTTTTCATTACCAATTTTCCTTAGCTTTAACTGTTCTATGGGCAGTAGCTACAACATCTAATGTATTTTTAGTTGAAAGATTTTCAAACATCACCGTAGTTGTTTTTAGTCTATACGGTGTATTCGCGTATTTCTTTGTTTACTTTAACTTCCCTGTTTTGGGAATCTATTTTTAAAGTACGCAAATCAAAGTTTGGCTTATAAAATCGATCTTCTGTTTGAACCGAAACTGCCCTTAGCTCAGTTATTACGTTTAAAACTCTTGGAGATAGCCCAAGTGATACTAAGTTAGGGTTTTGATTGTTTAAATGCTGCCAGAAATTTGTTCCGGGTTGGACAGGAAGAGCACTGTAATTAGTAACTACCTCCCACAAATTTTCCGGGGCAGTACCTGAGTTTACTTTAGCTTTTTGATTATTTAAGTGATCCCACAGGCTATTTCCAGACTCAACAGGAAGCGTGCTATTACTAGTTACTAGCTGCCACAGTGTCATGGGTATGCTTCAGCACCCAAGATCGCTGCCTTAGTTCCCTCTATGATGTCTGATTTGTCTTGAACAGTGACACCCGCTGAATAGATCTCAACCGCACCATCCCAATTGATTGTGCCTTGGTTTAAAAAAGTTGCGCCGTTAAAAAATCTAACGCTGTACAATCCTGCTGCAGCAGTAGGCATATCACCGATATAAATTGAAAGGGCACCTACCTCACTACAACTAATTGAGTCTGAAATAAGTACTCCCGCATTGTCATAAACATCAGCTGTAACAGTGAATCCTGTGTCCGTATCAGGATTTCCCAAATATTGTAATTCCCCTGACATTTACGCCACCTTTTAAATTAAGTAATTTTTTTAATTGTTAGTGTGCTTTCCCCTGCGGCCATCGTGGCATTTACCGCTCCATT
>TARA_B110000902_G_scaffold49851_1_pt1 | contig 14619 bp, 9 predicted proteins | sample TARA_B110000902 | Tara Oceans TARA_B110000902 (sample SAMEA4398009) | marine metagenome | biome: Polar Biome; feature: [SRF] surface water layer (ENVO:00010504); material: water (ENVO:00002006), including particulate matter (ENVO:01000060) such as... | depth 5 m | reverse complement strand
GGCGTGGGCCGCTTACTCAACAACCTAGCCACCCAAGAGCTCAGTAACGTCCGGGTTTTTTGTGATGACGCTATTGATGTCATGGCCCAGTGTATTGCAGATGAAAGTTTAACTGGTGTGCAACTATTTTTTCCAGACCCGTGGCATAAGAAAAAGCATAACAAGCGCCGTATTGTGCAACCCAAGTTTGCCCAAGACATTCGTCAAAAACTATCTATTGACGGTGTATTTCATATGGCTACTGATTGGCAGCCTTATGCAGAGCACATGATGGAAGTGATGGAACCTGCTGAAGGCTATAGCAATAGAGCAGGCCATGAACAATATTCACCACAACCAGATTTTCGACCTAGCACCAAATTCCAGCGCCGTGGCGAAGGAAAGGGGCATGGGGTTTGGGATTTGATGTATAGCAAAAAAAGCTAGTCCCAAAAACTGATCCATCAAAGCTTGAGCTTAGCTATTTTCGAAGCGCTCCTTGTTAGGGGCTCATTATCGGCCAGTCAGCCGCATCTACAGAGTCCAGCGGTGGTGCATTTTTATCAGCGCCCCAGTATTTAATAAAGAGCTGTTTCGGATCATAAGTTTGAGTTTGTTTAGCCAAGTCAAAACGCCTATGACCCCGAGGGTCTGCACCCACGCCCGCAAGGTACTGCCAGTTACCCCAATTAGAAGCGACGTCATAGTCAACTAATTGCTGCTCCATGTAAGCTGCCCCATAGCGCCAGTCCAAGCCCAATTCATGCACGAAGCAACTGGCCACCAACTGGCGACCACGATTACTCATATAACCTGTAGCCTTGAGCTGCCTCATACAGGCATTCACGATAGGGTAAGGGGTGTTGCCATGACACCACTTTTGGAAACGCTCAGGGTAGAAGCTAGTATTGGGTTTGCTACTTTTTATACCCTTGGCACTAAAAAGGTGAACACCATAATGGTGTGCATACCACTGATAATACTCCCGCCACAGTAGCTCAAAGTAAATCCAATAAGTTGAGTCATTAGCCTCTATATCACGCTCATATTGGCGCAAGCAGTCAATCACTCGCCGCACTGATAGACTTCCATTTGCCAGCCATGGGGAAAATTTGGTGGAATAATCCTTGCCATCAAGGCCATTGCGAGTCTGTTTATAATGGCTGGCTAGGCTCGAGTCAAAATAACCCTGTAGATGCAAACGCCCCTGTTGCTCGCCACCCTCAAACAATGGAGCTTGAGTCACAGCCATTGACTTTGGCAGTGGGGGTATTGGAGTTACTGGGCTAGGGGGCATGATTTTAAGTGGGGGCGAGGGGGATTGAATCGATAGAGGCTCAACAAGTTTACGGAACTTAGAGAAGGAGGTTGGCAACTCTGTGAGTTCAAAAGGCAGGTCTGATTGGGTAAACAATGTATGACTGGCAAGGCGCTTAAATTCGATAAAAGGGTAACGCTTAGCTAGACGCTGCCAAAGTTGCTTTTCGTAATAACCCGCATTTTCACTCGCATAAATGTGGCCGATATTATACTGAGTAATGAGCTGAGGAATAATATCAAGGGCAGACTCAGTCGTGACCATGAGCCCCTGATCAAGTTGTTTAAGACTATTATGCAAGTCGTTGATCGATGTAAACAAAAACTGCTGGCGATGAGCTGATAAATTACTTGGAGCACGCAAGCTTGAAGGTGGCTGCTTGGGGTCTAGGCAGTAAAGACAAATTAATTGATCAACCTCAGAAGCAGCCAGTGCTAAAGCTGGGTTGTCATCAAGACGTAAATCATTACTAAACAGAAATAAGCCAATCTGTTGGTTCATCGATACTCACCTATATATAAATGCTTCAATACAGCACGGGTTAGCTCAAGTTAATACTGCTCAGGGGCTAGAACATAAACCTTCTTTGAACCACCTGAGCAAAAAAATTGGTCAATCTGACTAAACTACTTTTGCCTCGACTGGGCGCACACTTAGGGTTAGCATACTTAATCATTATCATCATTTGCGGCGAATCGATCAATCATGACTCCTGCTATAAACCAACTCATTCGCTTAGGTGTGCACCATAAGTTACATGAATATATCCACGATCCAAAGGCTGCATCTTATGGCACCGAAGCTGCAGAAAAATTAGCGGTTAATGCACACCGAGTATTTAAGACATTAGTCGTAGACACTGGTCAAAATATTTTGGCTGTGGCGATACTGCCAGTCAATCAACAGCTCAATTTAAAACTCGTTGCCAAGGCCCTTAACGTTAAAAAGGTGACCATGGCAGATCCAGTTATGGTCAACCGCTGCACTGGATATGTACTCGGTGGTATTAGTCCTGTGGGACAAAAGCGAGCACTAACAACAATTATTGATGCCAGCGCAAATGCGCAGAAAAGTGTTTATGTAAGTGGCGGTCGCAGGGGCTTGGAGATTGAGCTTACGGCTTATGATTTAAGCAGGGTAACCAATGGCTCATTTGCAGTAATCACTTAACCCAAGACGATCCCTTGAGTGGCTTTGGTAGTAGAAATTTAAGTTTTATTCCTATAAACCCTCGACCCTCAACCCTCGGCCATCGAAGCTAGTCAGTAAAGGTGACATAACTTGGCGCTAAATCGACCACCTGCGCGCTCATAGATGCGGAGGTAATACCCAGATCAATTAAACCCTGTACAATCATGTTACTTAATTGTTGCTTTTGCTCAGCATTGCGGCCAGCTTTAATGTGTGACGTGGCATGGATAAATCGGTCTGAACCTGTTCCTGAAATATGATGGTCATAACCTGTACAACGCACCTTAATGTGATCTGTATCAAACAACCCAGACTTCACATGGGCATCAAACACACAACGTAACAACTGATCTGGGGTGACACTGCTGCTCAACTGGTTTGCAATTTCTATAACGCAATGTGGCATGTTAGAGTCCTAATGAATATTTAATTAGTGGTACTGGGCACTTTGATCATGCACCGCATCCACAAATGTTTTAGCACTTTCTGGGTCTACAAATTGATGAATGCCGTGACCCAAATTAAAGACATGACCATCATTGCTACCAAAATCTGCCAAAATACGGCCTACTTCGGCTTGGATAGTGGGTGCATCTGCATATAAAACACTCGGGTCCATATTGCCTTGCAAAGCTACTTTACTGCCAACACGACTGTGGGCTTGGCCCACTTCTATGGTCCAATCTAAACCCAGAGCGTCAGCTCCTGTAGCGGCCATTTTTTCTAGCCACTGGCCACCGTTTTTAGTAAACAAAATAATGGGCACAGGGCGACCCTCAGATTCACGGGTGAGGCCATTAACGATGCGTTGCATATAATCCAATGAGAAAGTTTGGTAGCAAGGACCACTCAATACACCACCCCAAGTATCAAAGATCTGCACTGCTTGAGCGCCCGCTGCAATTTGGGCATTCAAGTAGGCAATCACTGAATCAGCCAATACGCTAAGCACTTGATGCAGTAATTCTGGGGTTGAATACATCATCGCTTTGATATGGCGAAAGTCTTTACTAGAGCCGCCTTCAATCATATAAGTCGCCAAAGTCCAAGGGCTACCAGAAAATCCAATTAACGGCACGTCACCAGACAAAGCACTGCGAATGGTGCTTACCGCGTTCATGACATAACCCAAGTCCGTATCCATATCTGGCACTGTTAGGGCTGCAACGTCTGCTTCTGTGCGCACTGGCTTTTCAAACTTAGGGCCTTCACCTGTCTCAAAATAAAGCCCAAGACCCATTGCATCTGGAATTGTGAGGATGTCTGAGAATAAGATGGCCGCATCTAAGTCATAGCGGCGTAAGGGTTGAAGGGTAACCTCGCACGCAAAATCTGCGTTTTTACAAAGGCTTAAAAAGTCGCCTGCTTCAGCTCTTAAGGCACGGTATTCTGGTAAGTAACGACCTGCTTGTCGCATCATCCATACCGGGGTTGCGTCCACAGGTTGGCCCATAAGAGCACGAAGAAATCGATCGTTTTTTAATTCAGGTTTGGCGGCGTTCATGGGGCAATAGGGCCTTGAGGCGAGATAATAAACATTGGAGCTTATGATATAGATGACCTGCCTAATTGTCACGGATTGTGGCAATTAAGCAGGCCTTAAGGCATCTTTAATCAGGTTTTACTTTAGCGTTCGTTGGCGGCCCTAAACTTGGAGAAAATCTAAAATTCCATCTGCTGCTCTTCGACCTTCATCAATCGCCGTGACGACTAGATCCGAACCCCGAACCATGTCACCCCCAGCAAATATTTTTGCATTGGTGGTTTGAAAAGCGTAAGTTTTAGCCGCTAAGTCAGCACTACGTTGGACTTGTATACGGTCTAACTTATCCAGCTCAACTCCTGCATCAGTCATCCAAGGCATTGGATTTGGGCTAAAACCAAAGGCTACAATCACTGCATCTGCAGCAATAATTTCTTCACTTCCTGCCACTGCCACAGGCCGACTGCGACCATTTTCATCAGCTTCACCAAGCTCAGTTGTGATTAGCTTAACGCCTGTGACTTTGCCATTTTCACCCATAACTTCGACAGGTGAGCGGTTAAACAAAAACTCCACACCTTCTTCTTTGGAGTTTGCTACTTCCTTAAACGAGCCGGGCATATTGGCTTCGTCACGACGGTAAGCGCAATAAACGTTAGCCGCAGCTTGGCGAATGGCCGTGCGGTTGCAGTCCATAGCCGTATCACCACCTCCTAAAACCACTACTTTCTTACCTTTCAAATCAATAAAATCATCTGGTGATTTTTCAAAGCCCATACGTCGATTGATGTTGGAAACCAAATAAGGCAAAGCTTCATGCACCCCTTCTAAATCCTCACCTGGAAAATCGCCCCGCATGGATTTGTAGGTACCCATGCCCATAAATACGGCATCGTACTCTTCCATCAGCTCATCTAGGGTGATGTCTGTACCTATTTCTACATTGAGCTTAAACTCAATACCCATGCCTTCAAAGATTTCACGACGTTTGGCCATTACAGGCTTTTCTAGTTTGAACTCTGGAATACCAAAGGTGAGTAATCCTCCAATTTCTGGATATCGATCAAATACTACAGATGAAACACCATTGCGTGTTAATACGTCTGCACAAGCTAGGCCTGCAGGACCTGCACCAATGACAGCCACTTTTTTGCCAGTCTCAACGACATGGCTAAGATCTGGTGTCCAGCCCATAGCAAAGGCGGTGTCAGTAATGTATTTTTCTACCGAACCAATAGTTACTGCGCCAAAACCATCATTGAGTGTACAAGCACCCTCACATAGTCGATCTTGTGGGCACACCCGGCCACACACTTCTGGCAAGGAGTTAGTTTGGTGACATAACTCCACAGCTTCGAGAATGTTGCCTTCAGAAACCAGCTTAAGCCAGTTAGGAATGTAGTTGTGCACTGGGCACTTCCATTCACAGTAGGGGTTACCACACTCTAAACATCGGTGAGCTTGGGGCTTAGCTTCGACCTCAGTGAATGGTTGGTAGATTTCAGCAAACTGGCGTTTCCGTACATTATGATGCACTTTTACAGGATCTTGTCGTCCGACGTCGATGAATTGAAAGTGATTGTCTAATCGTTGAGCCATAGTGACCTCGTATGCTTGGTAATATGTTTCTAAAAACCGTCGTTTATTCTGTCTTGGTTCGAGTGTTAGTCATGAGTTGCTGCAAGTTTGCAGCTTTGGGTTTCACTAACCAAAACTTACTCACATAGTCTTCAAAATGATTGCTTAGCTCTTTACCCCAGCGACTACCCGTGGCTGCAGAAAAATCTTGCAGTACCCTACGCAAGTAACTGCGATACTCTTCCATATGCTCACCACGAATACGGTGAATCTCGACCAACTCGCTGTTGTACTTGTCTACAAAAGTACGATCTACGTCTAGTACAAAGGCAAAACCACCCGTCATGCCCGCACCAAAGTTATACCCTGTAGCACCAAGCACAGTAACCACACCGCCAGTCATGTACTCACAACAATGGTCGCCAGCACCCTCGATTACCGCGTGGGCTCCCGAATTACGCACGGCAAAGCGTTCACCTGCGCAACCCGCAGCCATAACACTGCCGCCCGTTGCACCATATAAGCAAGTATTGCCCATAATAGAAGTAATGTTTGATTTAAAACTAGAGCCTTTAGGCGGATAAATGACAAGTTTACCACCGGCCATTCCCTTACCCACATAATCGTTGGCATCACCTTCTAAGTACATGTTCAAACCACCAGCATTCCATACACCGAAACTTAAACCTGCAATGCCCTTGAGATGCACTTCTAGTGGGTGCGCCGACATACCATGGTTACCGTGGATTTTAGCAATAGCACCAGAAACTCGAGCCCCAACCGAGCGATCACAGTTAGTGAGGTCGAACTTAAACTCACCACCTTTTGAGTGGATAATTGCATCTTCCATTTGCGCCAACATCAGTTGGTTCATAGTGCCTGGGTCATAGGGTTGGTTATTATCCACCTGAACCGTATGAGGTTGGCTAGGGTCAATGCCAGCCTGACTCAAGAGAGGCGATAAGTCTAAGTTACGTTGTTTGGCAGTGACGCCGCCACCCACTTCTAAAAGCTCTGTGCGGCCCACTAATTCCTCAATACTACGCACACCAAGTTCGGCCATCACCTCTCTAGTTTCTTCAGCAATAAAGGTGAATAAATGTTTCACCATGTCGACAGTTCCACGAAAATGGTGGTCGCGCAGTTGTTGATTTTGAGTGGCAACACCAGTGGCGCAGTTATTAAGGTGACAAATACGTAAATATTTACACCCTAACGCAACCATAGGTAAGGTTCCAAAGCCAAAGCTTTCAGCACCTAACATGGCAGCTTTCACGACATCGACACCCGTCTTGAGACCACCATCTGTTTGCACTCTGACTCTGCCACGCACCCCGTTGCCCCGCAAAGACTGGTGAGCATCGGCAAGGCCTAACTCCCAAGGTGATCCAGCATAGCGAATAGAGGTGAGCGGGCTAGCCGCCGTGCCCCCATCATGACCAGAAATAGTGATCAGGTCTGCATAAGCTTTGGCAACACCTGAAGCAATAGTTCCCACGCCAGGGCGGGACACCAACTTCACTGAAACCAGTGCGTCTGGATTAACCTGTTTCAAGTCAAAGATAAGTTGCGCCAAATCTTCAATCGAATAAATGTCGTGATGCGGTGGAGGTGATATCAAGGTCACGCCCGGCACAGAGTATCGCAAGGTAGCAATGAGGTCATTGACCTTACCCCCAGGAAGTTGCCCACCTTCTCCGGGTTTAGCTCCTTGAGCCACTTTTATTTGCAATACTTCAGCACTCACCAAATAAGCGGGAGTTACGCCAAAGCGGCCCGAAGCTATTTGTTTAATTTTGGAACGTTTATTGGTTCCATAACGCGCTGGATCTTCGCCACCCTCACCTGAGTTGGAGCGACCACCTAATTCATTCATGGCCATCGCTAAAGCTTCGTGGGCTTCAGGTGATAAAGCGCCAAGAGACATCCCTGCACTATCAAAACGCTTGATTACCTCGCTTATAGGCTCTACCTCACTGATGTCTATAGACTGAACCGACTTAAGTTTGAGCAGGTCACGTAAAGAGGCTACCCCCCTTTCATTGACCAGCCTGGCATACTTTTTATACACCGCATAATCACCTGTTTGCACAGCCATTTGCACCGTAGTCACGATATCTGGGTTATATGCATGATATTCGCCACCATGCACGTATTTGAGTAAACCACCTTGTTGAATTGGCTTGCGACTAATCCACGCTTCTGCGGCTAAAGCCCCTTGGTCCAACTCAAAATCAGAGAACTGAGCCCCTTCAATACGACTAGCAACGCCGTGGAAACATAAATCCACAATTTTGCTACTCACCCCAATGGCTTCAAACAACTGGGCACCACGATAAGAAGCTATAGTGGAGATACCCATTTTGGACATAATCTTGAGTAGGCCCTTATTGATGCCTTTACGATACGATTTATGGCATTCCGTTGGATCACCAATAATTTCGCCCGAGGCGATCATGTCGTTTATGACCCGGTAACTCAGATAAGGGTAAACTGCTGTCGCTCCAAACCCAATCAATACGGCAAAGTGATGGGAATCCCTTGCACTGCCGGTATCGATCACAATGTTCGCATCACAGCGTAAACCGGTGTTGGTGAGGTGGTGATGAACAGCACCCGTAGCCATTGCTGCCGGAATTGGGAGCTTGCCTTTTTCAATCTCACGGTCACTTAAAACCACAACACCGATACGCTTACGCACAGCTTCTTCGGCTTGCTTACAAACCGACTTAATCGCAGCCTCTAAGCCCACACTTGGCTCATAATTTAGATTGATAATCTGCACCTTAAAACCCGGTACATTCATGTGCAACAAGCTCGTATATTTGCTGGCTGACAATATGGGTGAGCCAAGGACAATGCGCTTGGCAAGTTCTGGCCCTTCTTGGAAGATATTACGCTCTTTGCCTAAGCAAGTTTCCAAAGACATGACCACAGCTTCGCGCAGGGGATCTATCGGTGGGTTAGTTACTTGGGCAAACTGCTGACGAAAATACTCATACACACTGCGAACACGGCTAGATAATACGGCCATAGGCGTATCATCACCCATAGACCCCACTGCTTCTTGGGCACTTTCTGCTAAGGGACGAATGACTTGATCACGCTCTTCAAAAGTCACCTGATACATTTTCATGTGCTGCTTAAGTTCAGCTTCAGTAAAGTCCTCAAAGCATTGCTCTTCATCCAAGGTGCCCTCTAAACGAATAGCTGACTTTCGCAACCACTTTTTGTAGGGTTGAGAGGCTTTTAGACGATCATCAATATCTTTAGTATGCATGATTTCGCCAGTATGAGTATCCACTGCCAAAATTTGTCCAGGGCCCACACGGCCTTTAGCCACTACATCTAGGGGATCATAGTCAAAGGTGCCAATTTCTGAAGCAGTGACTAAATAATCATCTTTCGTCATGACCCACCGAGAAGGGCGCAACCCGTTGCGATCAAGCAAACATACGGCATACCGACCCGTGTTTAATACCATACCAGCTGGGCCGTCCCAAGCTTCCATATGCATAGAATTGTATTCATAAAAGGCACGTAATTCTGGATCCATTAGCTCATCGTTTTGCCAAGCTGGGGGCATGATTAAGCGCAGGGCACGGAAAACATCCATGCCACCCAACACCATTAATTCAAGCATATTATCCATACTAGATGAGTCAGAACCCGTGGTATTTACCACACCTTCAAGTTCTTGAAGTTCTGGAATCAATGGAGTAGCTAATATGTTTTGGCGTGCTTTCGCCCAGTTTCGGTTACCTTCAATAGTATTGATTTCACCATTGTGGGCTAGGAAACGAAAGGGTTGAGCTAAAGGCCATCGGGGCAGCGTATTAGTAGAGAAACGTTGGTGAAAGGTACAAATGGCAGTGGTCAAAGACGGATCACCTAAATCTTTATAAAATACCGGCAAATCTACCGGCATCATCAGCCCTTTATAAGAAACCACGCGATGAGACAGACTGCAGACGTAAAAGTCTTCATCTGCTGTTAAGGCATACATGGTCGTTTTACGCGCCACGAGTAACCGCGCTTCTAATACTTCCCCACGCAGGCCAGGGCTATTAACAAACACTTGTTCAATTCGCGGCTGGCACTGCGCACCAATAGGCCCAAGACAGGCGGCGTCTACAGGGACTTCACGCCATCCGACAAGTTCTAAACCATTATCTTCAATGGCTTGATTTAACACATTGCGAGAATGAGCGGCCTTATCTTCATCTTGCGACAAAAATACCATGCCCACACCATAGGACTCTGCAAGTTCTTCTGAGAAGTTATCCAGTGCTACCTGCCGCATAAAATGATCTGGCATCTGCAGCAACAAACCACACCCGTCGCCCGTCTTGCCATCAGCCGCTATACCACCGCGGTGAGTCATGCAAGTCAGAGACTCGATGGCCTTTTGTAATAAATCATGACTAGGATCACCATGCATATGGGCGATAAGACCAAAGCCACAGTTATCTTTAAATTCTTTGGGATTAAAAAAGCCAGCGTTCATCAGTGTCTCTCTCGCTAATCTGGATGACAATAAAGCCACCACGGGTGTTAACAAGTGCCAAAGAAACTGCCGCAAAATGAAACAAGAGTCAGTAGGACACTTGCTGTAATCAAAAACTCTTATTAGAGCTTATAGATATATCTAATCAACAAATGGAAGAACATCCTACATGAGAAAACCACAGCTAACAAATTATTTTGGCTATAAATGGCATAAATACCTACACAATTGGCGACGATCGCCGAATTTGTAAAAGTTATTCACCACTTGTGTTGAATTTATTACGAATCTGCTGTTGAATTTTTGATACAGGTCGAGCCCAAGGCTTTTGATTCTGCAAGGCTGCGGGTAATGATGAGATGGCACTTCTGGCATCCTTAGAGCTAGCATAGTTTCCTACAAGCAACATAAACCATGGCTTACCACCCCTTTCTAATTGAAGAATGTAGTGCGGTTGCGTGAATTTTCTGCCCTTCACAAATGCTTCTATGGTCGTTTCCAAGCGTGCTCCAAGAATCTGCAAACTGTAACGATCGCTGGGTAACTTTAGTAAGGCTGCAAAGCTATAGGGCTGCTTCGTTGTGGAGGTTACTAAAGGCCACACTTCTAACTCTGGTATTGATACCACGGCCTCAGTTTTCGCTGGTGGGGCTGGTGGATCCAGTTTAGGCTTGTTGTCTGGGGTAATTGTCACCTGAACATCTGGCTCTAGCAAAGGTTTTTGCAAGCTTTCTATTTTAGGCTCAAGGGTTACATTTTGTGGTGCTAATGACAGCTCAATGGGTTCCAAAGGTGGCAGCGCCTGCGCGATGGGGTCCTCTTCTAATGACTCTTCTTGTGACTCTTCCAACACCTCTATCACTGGCTGAACATCTACTTCATTTTGTAACGCCAGCTGTGAAGGTTCATCGTTCATTAGCCAAATACCTGCCAATACCACCACTACAATAATAGTGGTGGCTATGTGCAGCCATGGCAAGCCTGATTGCTGCCCAAAACTACCCTTATTGAGGGCTTTGTTGACTAACATATTAAGGTAACCTGGATTACCTTTTGCCAGCTGGTGTAATTGTAATAATTGGATAGGGGCTAGGCTATGACTAATACCGATCAACTGCAAACGTTGACGCAAATAGTCTGCACTTTCTTCTTGGCTAAAAGGTGCAAGCACAAGATGATAAAAGCGTTCTTGTCTAAGCTCTGCGAACTGAGGCGCTTCAATGCGCTCTACTACACTATGATCAGCGCATAGGATCACATGTGGACGAGAGTCTATTTTAGCGCTACGAGGCAATAAATTAGCCAGCAGCTCTAAAGCATCTTCGTCTAAACACTGAGCATTATCCACTACCACCAACAGCACTTCTTTTTGCAAAGTTAACTCTTGTGCCAATTCTTGTATGGCCAGAATGCTCTCTTCTAGGCTGGCATGATTAGGGATCTGCAAGGGTAACTGTTGGGCTAATTGACGGACCACCCAAGGTGCAGTAACCCACTCATCTAAAACTAAATGCACAATACAGGCGTCAGCAGGTTGCACACGTAAAAATTGTTCAATAAAAGTTGTTTTTCCAGCACCTGAAGGCGCACTGATCAGGACTAAATAATCAGAAAAGTGACTTAAATGCAGCAATGTGTCTAATTGCCGGCTACGGGCTTTGGCTTGATATTCAAAGGTCTCTAAATTGGTGCTTTGGGACGTTTCTTCCTGTTGATTCAATTGATCAAGATACGCGCTGTAGGCGAGGTCAAGGTTACCAGCAGTGGGGAGTTTATGGACGGACGGACTCACAGTCTTAACCTCCTATACTGTCATGGGCTGATCAAAGGTTTGCAGGAGCATATCGCTTCCAAAGTCTGATGTGACTATCGCTTCACCCAGTTGTCTTAGCAGTATTAAGCGAATAGTACCATCGGTCACTTTTTTATCCACCTGCATATGCCTGAGGTAGGTATCTGCTTGCATTTTTTCTGGGCCCCAAAAAGGCAACCCAGACGCTTGCAACAGGCGCTGGATGCGTTGCAGTTGTGCCTCTGAAATCCATCCCAAGCGACAAGATAAATCTGCTGCCATCGCCATCCCAGCGCCCACGGCTTCGCCGTGCAACCAATTACCATAACCCATTTCTGTTTCTATGGCATGGCCAAATGTATGACCAAAGTTGAGCAACGCACGTTGACCCTGTTCACGCTCATCAGCAGCCACAATATGAGCCTTGCATGCGCATGACTGGTAGATGGCTTTGCTGATTAAATGAGGCGTTAGTTCGAGTAGGCCAGTAATATTATGTTCTAGCCAAGCAAAAAATTCTGGTTCAGCAATAAGCCCATACTTAATGACCTCAGCTAGGCCTGCAGATAATTCACGAGCAGGTAAAGTTTGTAGGGTTTGGGTATCGATAATCACACATTGTGGCTGATGAAAGGCGCCAATCATATTCTTACCAAGAAGGTGATTAACACCAGTTTTTCCACCCACAGAGGAATCTACCTGTGATAATAACGTCGTCGGAATCTGTATAAAATTGACCCCACGCTGATAGGCTGCCGCCGCGTAGCCCGCCATGTCACCAATAACTCCACCCCCTAGGGCGATTATGGTCGTCGTGCGATTATGGCGCTGCTGCAGCAAATGATCCCAAATCAAACTCACCGTCTCAAGATGCTTGTGTTGTTCACCATCCGAAAGCACCACAGTGTCAGTTTGTAGGCCATCAATGTGGAGGCTGTCTAATGTTTTTAATATGCTTGGTAAGTAGAGTGACGCAATGGTGTCATTGGTCACAATCAAGACTTGTTTACCAGTAATATGCTGACGCAGCAACTGCGCATGCTGCAATAACCCACTACCTATGTAAATCGGATAGCTTCGATCACCTAGTTCAACAGATAATATGTGTTGGGCAGCGGTCATTGGGGGTTATCGTCCATAACAGCCTTAAATTAGACTGGAAAATTTATAGGGAGCGGATCGCTTCAATTTGTTTAATAATTTCTGCCACTAATAAGCGCGGATTTTGAGCACCTGTAGCCACTTGTATATCAGCTGTTTCTTCGTATAAGGCATGTCGATGAGCAAACAAATCTCGTAGCACTTGTTCAGGATCTTCGCTTTGTAGCAAGGGCCGATTTTTATCTTTTGAAGTGCGCTCAAGCTGCTGCTCGACCGTAGCAAATAAATACACCACCGTGCCACGAGCAGACAAGTGTTGACGGTTTTCAGATAACTCCACCGCCCCACCACCTGTAGCCATGACTAAATCTCTATGTTCAGTCAACTCAGAAATCATGTTAGCTTCACGCTTGCGGAACCCTGCCTCACCTTCAACATCAAAAATCCAAGGAATATCCGCGCCTGATCTTTCCTCAATTTCTCGGTCAGTATCTAAAAACTCTAGCTTTAGCTCGCGTGCGAGTTGACGACCAATGGTGCTTTTACCAGCACCCATGGGGCCAATTAAAAATATATTCACAATGAAATTCCTTTTAGGAACAGCAGCAACAAAACCCGGTCGTCTAGCACTCAATGCCCACTGCCGGGTGGATGGTTTAAATTATGGGGACTTAGCATAATATAATCAAGGGGTAACTATGCGGGGAGTTACAAAAACCAACAACTCCAATCGCTCAGTCCCTTGTTTATGCTGTTTAAACCACTGCCCGACAAAGGGCAGCCCTGAAAGTGCAGGACTAACAAGTAAACGGTCTAATTGCTGTTGGTAAAGCGCACCACCTATTACCAAGGTTTGTCCGAAACCTACAACCGCCCTGGTTTGTAATGTATGGGTATTGAGTGCCAGTTGGCCATTAGGCAATAGGTCACCAATAGAATCTTGCACCACCACTAAGTCTAACTGGACCTGATCCATGGGCAGCACCCTTGGCGTCACTGTTAAACCCAATACCGCCCGCTTCCATTCTTGTTGTGGTCCATTGTCAGTAGCGACCAAATAGGGCACTTCTTGACCCGTTTGAATACTGCCTGCATAACCTTCTTGGACTAATATTTGGGGCTGTGCCAAGGTTAATACCAAACCTCGAGCCTCTAGCGCTGCCAACTCCAAATTAAGCATCACATGAGCCCCCACTAAGCCCAGCTGTAAGCTACCTCCTAGTTGGTTAAATCTGACGCCCAACGGTGTTTTATTAGCAGCACCCAGAACCTCCTTAGCGCCTAGTCCTCCAATAAAGTCTAAGCTATTCGACTGACCAAGGCTTGATTTAACAATGACAATGCGGCCTTCTATTAGCATTTGCTCAAGCGGCTGATCTAAATATTTTACCGCCTCAATTAAGGTAGCCGTATGGGCCTCATCATCGTACACAAAAATTTGCTGGCTACGATTGTCTGCCAATAATTGGCCTCTGGGCGATAACATAGATTGAGCGTTTTTTAAGGCAATTAAAATCGTGTCTGCTTCAGCATAATTGAGCTTTACTTTATGTAACGGGAATACTTCCGTATTAAGCCCTTCAGACGCCAAACTGACAACTAGACCTTGTTGAGAATACTCACAATCTAAATTGACACTTGTGCACACGAGCGCTAATCCAGATTTTGCA
>TARA_B110000902_G_scaffold61414_2_pt1 | contig 14651 bp, 13 predicted proteins | sample TARA_B110000902 | Tara Oceans TARA_B110000902 (sample SAMEA4398009) | marine metagenome | biome: Polar Biome; feature: [SRF] surface water layer (ENVO:00010504); material: water (ENVO:00002006), including particulate matter (ENVO:01000060) such as... | depth 5 m | reverse complement strand
GCCGGTGTCAGGAAGTCAATCGCATCGCCGTGCTTGATCTTATCGCGGATTACTGTCGATGAGATTGCTAGTCTAGTGGTGTCACAGAAGTGCAGTTTACCAGCGCTGCACTGTTTTAGTTGCGGTAAATCGTCACAGCGGTGCTGATTTATCCAATCAGCCAGAGCGCCGGAGGTCGGCAGTACATAATCGGGCCGCGCCGAGATCACTAAATGGCAGTAATCGCAAAGCTGTTGCCACTCTTGCCAGCTCTCCAAGGTGATCAGCACATCGATGCCAATACACAGATATAGCGGTGTCTCGCTGCCAATCTGCTGTCTGATTTGGCGCAGTGTGTCTATGGTGTAGGTGGCTCCGCCACGCTGCAGCTCAATATCGTCGGCGACCAGCTGGGGATAGTCGGCTACCGCAGTTTGTAACATGGCCATACGCTGCTCTGCGGAGACGCTTAAAGCCTCTCGGTGCGGTGGCAGTGAGCAGGGGATCATGCGCAAGCTGTTAACGCCGAGCAGCTCGGCAAGCTCGACGGCAACGCGCAGATGGCCGATATGGACTGGGTTGAAGGTACCGCCAAAGAGGGCAACAGACATATTATTGACGAATCTGTCCGTTGCCATAGACCACCCACTTCTGACTGGTCAGCCCTTCGAGTCCCACAGGCCCACGAGCGTGGATCTTGTCCGTAGAGATACCGATCTCAGCGCCAAGACCATATTCAAAACCATCGGCAAAGCGGGTTGAGGCATTGATCATCACTGAACTGGAGTCCACCTGACGAATAAAGCGATTAGCCCGTTCCTGGTCCTCAGTGACAATGGCTTCGGTGTGCTGTGAGCTGTAGCTATTGATATGCTCGATCGCTTCGTCGAGACCGGCAACCACTTTAATCGACAGAATCGGTGCCAGATACTCTTGGCTCCAGTCTTCTTCGCTGGCGGCAATCGCTGCGGCAATAATCTTACGGGTCTTGTCACAGCCGCGCAGTTCAACATTTTTCTCGGCATACAGAGCGGCCAACTCGGGCAGTACTTTTTCGGCCACCGATTCGGCGACTAATAAAGATTCCATGGCATTGCAGACGCCGTAGCGATGGGTTTTGGCATTCAGTGCAATGGCCACGGCTTTTTGCAGGTCAGCGCGATCATCAATATAGACATGGCAGTTGCCATCCAGATGTTTGATCACTGGCACGCGAGCATCAGCACTAATACGTTGGATCAGACTTTTACCGCCCCGGGGAACAATCACATCGATAAATTCGGTCATCGTAATCAGCTCACCCACCGCCGCTCGGTCAGTGGTGTTGATCACTTGAACCACGGCTTCAGGGAGACCCACTTCGATCAATCCTTGAGTGATGCAGGCAGCAATCGCCTGGTTCGATTGAATGGCTTCACTGCCGCCGCGCAAAATAGTCGCGTTGCCTGATTTTAGACAGAGACTGGCAGCGTCGATTGTAACGTTAGGGCGGGACTCATAAATAATGCCTACTACACCGAGGGGAACTCGCATCTTGCCGAGCTTGATGCCGCTTGGACGATCCTGCAGATCAGTCACTTCACCTATGGGGTCGGGCAGGGTGGCAACCTGATGTAAGCCTTCGATCATCGCATCTATACGCTCTGGGTTAAGTTCCAGACGATCGAGCAGTGCAGCGTCGAGACCATTGGCACTGCCGTTTTGCATATCCACTGCATTGGCTGCCAACAACTTTTCGCGGTCATGGTTAAGCGCTTCGGCGATCGCCAGAAGTGCCTGATTTTTCAGTCCAGTATCCGCCGCAGCAATTATTCGAGAGGCCTCTCGAGCTTGGCTGCCCAGGGTTTGCATATACGCTTTAATATTCATAGTCATTACTTAGCTAGAGTCATTACAATCTAAAGTCGCCATTATACGTATAGCGTATAAATAATACCTGACTTTCAACCGCCGCCAAACCCTCTCCAAAATAGGCGCAGCGACAAGGTGAACCATTGCAGACTGTCACTACATTGCTTAATTCTCAAGCTCGCTGGTTAGTGCTTACTGGAGCCGGTGTCAGTGCCGAATCTGGCGTGCCTACCTATCGCAATCGGCACGGAGCGTGGCAGCGCAAACCGCCGGTCACGCATCAGGAATTCGTTGGCAATCATCGGGCCCGACAGCGCTTTTGGGCGCGCAATCTGGTTGGCTGGCGATTTATGAGCAACGCACAGCCCAATGGGGCGCACAATTCTTTGGTCAGTTTAGAAAAGTTGGGGCTAATTTCCTGCCTGGTGACACAGAATGTCGATGGCCTGCATCAGCGTGCCGGTAGTCAGAAGGTTATCGACCTTCATGGCCGCGTCGACAGTGTTTCATGTCTGAGCTGTAATTTGCGTCTGCCACGAGCGCCGCTGCAGGCGTGGTTGGAAAATAATAATCCTGATTTTGCCAAACTCGCTGGAGCCATAGCGCCGGACGGTGATGCTGACGTGGACAATCTCGATCACTCGAATATGCAAGTGCCGGATTGTGAAAACTGTGGTGGCATACTGAAACCCGATGCGGTGTTTTTTGGTGACTCAGTGCCAGCTCAAAGAGTGGCCGAAGCGGAAAAGCAGATGCATGAAGCAGATGGGCTCGTGGTGGTGGGATCGTCTTTAGTGGCCTTTTCCGGCTACCGATTTTGTCTCTGGGCGAGGAAGCAGGATAAACCTATTGTGATTATTAACGACGGTAAAACCCGTGCTGATGAGATTGCGACGGTGACTGTGGCGGGTTCATGTGGGGATGTTTTGCAGGGTTGGTTGCAACGCTCTGTGTAATCCTGAGCGTAGCCGAGGGCCCTCAGCCAGCCTGCACGAGACCCTTCGGCTGCGCTCAGGGTGACAATTCTTTTTTTGCCATTTCAAAATACCAGAGTGGCGTCTGCACCTAAAGGTACTTACTAACCACCTCAGCCAGAGCCTCAATATGCGCCGGATTATCATTCAGACAGGGAATGTAATGGAACGTCTCACCGCCAGCCTCAATAAATAGCTCACGAGCTTCCATATTGATCTCTTCAATAGTTTCCAGGCAGTCAGATGAAAAGCCCGGGCAAATCACTGCCACGTGCTTAATGCCTTCGTCGGGCAGTGCTTCCATAGTCTTGTCAGTGTAAGGCTGCAACCAAGGCTCACGGCCAAAGCGCGACTGAAATGTAGTCATAATTTTGTTTTCATCGAGCCCCATACGCTCGCGCACCAGTCGCGTAGTCTGGTGGCATAAGCAATGGTACGGATCACCCTTTTTCAGATAACTCTGGGGCGTGCCGTGATAGGAAAATACCAACTTGTCCGGCTCACCATGCTCATCGAACTGCTTGCGGATGGTCTCGCACAGGGCATCGATGTAGGCTTCAGACTGCTGATAACCACCGATAAAATGCAACTCAGGCACCCAGCGTGTTTTGGTGAAAACCTTGGCCACCGCATCAAAGGTGGAGCCTATGGTCGCGCCGGAATACTGTGGGTAGAGAGGCAACACGGTAATGTTGCGGACATTTTGCGCAGTCAGCTCGGCGATTGCCGACTCCATGGAGGGATTGCCATAACTCATGCCCAAGGCTACCGGCACATCGTCATTAAATTTTTCATCGAGAATTTTCTTCACCCCAGCGGTCTGGGCCTTGCAGTGCACCATCAGCGGCGAGCCACCCTCAGACCAGACGCTGGCATAGAGCTTCGCCGAGCGGCTCGGACGAATGCGCAGGATAATCAGATTGAGAATCATCCACCACAGCAGTCGCGGCACCTCAACTACGCGAGGATCGCTTAAAAATTCCTTCAGGTAGCGACGCAACTCAGCCGTTTTTGGCGCATCTGGGGTGCCCAGATTACACAGCAACACACCACGACGCGGCGAAGGCCCTTGGTGGTCGTAGTCGGTCTGGCCCTGATATTTCATTGATCGCTCCTGAATGCGCTAAAGCCGAGACCATACGGCAAGCGCATCGGATCGACAAATGTTATTCGTGCAAAGACCGCCGGTATACGGTCTGTAGGGGCGGTTGGATGATATGCATTGAGGTGCTCTGTGCTTAGATAAGTTTCTTAGTTAGGGTCAGTACCACGCCGGCAAAATCCTCTGCATTGGTAACGATCTGGTTTATCTTGGTGTTTCTACTCTCTGCTGACTGCACTATTTTCAACAGCTTACCCAGCGCCTTTACATCGGCGGGCAGAGGTAAAAGTTCCTTGACCTCTGCGTCGGTCATGCTGGTGAGAGACGAGACCTTGGATGCCAATATTTCATCTGTTGCATCGGCACTGCGCTCCGCGGCTTGCTCTACGTCTATATCGAATTGATCCCAGTCTATAGCCATTTGATTAGTCCTTGTTATAGGTGTTTATGTTGAAGAGCCTTTTGATGGAGAGCCTTTTGTTGAAGGGCTGTTTGTTGGAGGGCTTTATATCGAAGCGCGAAGCTCATTGATTTTCTGTAGATATTTTTCGCCTTTAGTTACTTTACCTTCAAGATCCTGTGAATTTTGCAGGAGATCGGCGACGATACTGTCGGTTTTATCAATAAACTGGGTTATCTCATCGCTGGTTACGCCGACCATTTCAAGATATCGATCACGGTTTTCCACCACCTTGGAGGCTGAGAGTAAAAAGCCGGTAATACTGTTGTTAATCGCCTTTGCTTGAGCGTAATCCGCGGTCAGTTTGGTTTCTATGCGCTGTTCCAGAACTTCCAGAGGGTGAATTAATTCGACACGCTTTTGATTTATCCTCTGCTGCAGTTTGGGGCTGGTTTTAAGAATAAACTTAAGCCGGTCCTGCTTGCTGCCGCTGGCTACTACTTGATCCCAGACAGTGGCAATCGCCGGCTCTGAAAAAAACTGGTTGGCAAATTCTGGCACCCATTCATTCTGTATAAACTCGTCAACATCCTGCTTTTTGCGGTCGAAGTAACGATGTAGCAGGGTCAGATTGGATTGTTCGATAGCCGAAATCCGGTTGCCCAGCTGTGCGGACAACTCGGGCGCCTCGGGGGGTATGGAAACGCAGGCCATCATCAGCAGGCTGACTGTTATAAGGCTAAGTTGGCGGGTTTTTTTAAACAGGTACATGGGTGATTCCTCATTCCTTGAGTGAATAGCCTAGTGATGTAGAGAGCGATCTAGAGCCGGTGTTTTTATTCCTATTAATAGTTACGCATTGCGGCTCGAGGCAATCACTAATAATTTTTTACGGTAGGTTTTTATCGAGTGGTCTTTTAGAAGTTTAAGCCATGACAGTTTTTTAGTCACAAGCCCCTTAATCCGATAGAACAGGCTTACCGAATAGAGTAGTTCGACCTTGCTGTAGTCTGCTGTGGCGCAGTTGGTCATGTAGCGCATATTGCCCGCATGTAAGTAACCACTCACTTTATTGAGCAAAAAAGCGCGAGCCGGCTTGCCAATGATGGGAAGCCATTGAGCTAGCCAACCAATTACCGTGATGATCTCATCCCCAGGTGGCATCATGGTGACGCAGTCTGCGGCATTAACCAGTCGATAGATGGGTGCTTTGATATTAGCGACCCAATATTCATCGCCTACTCTGGGTGATCCGAAGGTATAGCAGGCAGCAATGCCACCTAGAGGGTGGGTCATTTTTTTTGCTGCGACTGTGGCCAGTGCGCCGCCGAGGCTATGCCCGGTAATATATAAAGGCAGGTCTTTTAGGTCATCCTTATCAAGTCGGTTTTGAATGTCTAGCGCGACTTCGTTATAGGCATCATTAAATCCCGAGTGGATATTGCCGCCGCTGGGGCAGGCTACTGCTACGGCATTGGCATCGGCTTTTATATCTTTGATGCTGCTTGCTTCGGTTCCTCTAAACGCGAGGACGGCAAAATCGCTGTTGGCGACAATAATGGCTTGAGTGCCATTGCTGTCAAAGGTCTCTGCCAGCTTGAGGCTAAGCAGTGTCAAATTATCGACCAAATCCACAGCTTCTTTTTTATGGTCATAGCCGACAAGGTCGATCAGCTTTGTTAGCGCCGACTGGCTGTTCTGATCAATTAATTTTTTTATCGATTCTAAAAAATAGGTCTTCTGAGATCCATCTGGGAATAGGGGGTTAAAGCGAAGATAGGAGAGTTCAGCAATGCACGACATCAGCCAGCTAGTTCTGTCGCTATAGGCCTTGCGATAGGCAGGTAGCTTGTTTTTAAGCAGATTGTTTATGTTATTTATATCGGTTTGGGATTGTGCGAGAACTGTAGTCATGTTTTATCCTCCAAGTTATCGTTATTAATTAATTCCTTTTGGGTAACAGTCGTTTGGATGTTGAGTCTTTTGAGGTTAAGCGGTCAATTGAAGGGCATTCTCCGCTAGCACTGGTCTATTAAGGAGAACCCCTATGACTGAAGCCAGAAAACCAAGAATGATCTAGGACAGGTGTTTTCTTATTGCTATTAATAGTTACGCATTGCGACTCGAGGCAATCACTAATAGTTTTTGCGATAGCTATTAAGTAAGAGCTTGTCAGTAAGAGCCTGTAAGTAAAAGCCCGTAAGTAAGAGCCCGTAAGTAAGAGCCTGGTCTTGAGCGCTTCCTGCTAGGGTAGCTTTAGCGAACCCAGCAGCCCATCCGGCGGCCCTTTTATATTAATAACTGGCCACTAACCCCCGCAGCGCTGTAATGCGCGCCTACCACCAACCAAATTACCCGACCTTTTGATTGGATGTTAACTCGCCGATAAACTGTGGGTTCTGAAAGTCAGTTAATGCACGCTCAATTTCTTCAGATGTATTCATCACAAAAGGACCGTATTGCACCAAGGGTTCATTAATGGGCTGACCGCTGAGGACTAATAACTCTGCGCCCATAGATCCAGCCCTTAGGTGCAATCTGTTGCCGCTGGTATAGATGCCTAGCTTGCGCTGCGCTATAACGTCGGTCCCGCCTTTATAGGCATACACCATCGCTGTGTTGTCTGATTTGAAAGACAGCTCAACGGTTTCGTTAGGGCCCAATTGCACATCTAAAAATACAGGCTGTGTTGAAATGTCTGGTAGGGGACCTTGCTGCGGCTGTTGATTAATGTGCACCTTACCCGCAATAACACGCACCATCCCACCGTCAGGCAGTGCTTGCTCGGCGATGTCGGCGCTGAGTATTTCTTGATACGCTGCGGGCTTCATTTTTTCAGCGGCGGGTAAATTCAACCAAATTTGAAAGCCATGCAATAAGCCGTTTTCTTGCTCAGGCATTTCAGAGTGAAGGACACCGGCACCTGCCGTCATCCACTGCACGTCACCGGCATCAATAATACCTTCATTGCCCATATGATCGCGGTGTCGCATGCGTCCAGCCTTCATATAGGTAATGGTTTCAAAGCCTCGATGTGGATGCTCAGGAAAGCCACCTATATAGTCGGCAGCATCGTCAGAGTTAATTTCATCGATCATCAAAAATGGATTAAGTACTTGATGTAAGCCTGAGCCTGCTAGACGGTGAATCTTAACGCCGTCACCATCTCGGGTGGGCTGGGCAGTGATGACTTGAACTAATTTCCGCATGGGTTTTCTCCAGTTAGTTGTTGGGGCGTGCGCTTACACGGCCCCCAGTTCTTCTCGACCATGGGCCGCGGCAAAATCCTGCACTGGTCCTACGGGAACGATTCCTGTGGGATTGATCATCAGATGACTGGCGTAATAGTGCGTCTTAATCTGTTCAAAGCTAAGGGTTTGTGTCACGCCGGGCACTTGGTATAGCTCCCGCACATAACCACTAATGGCAGGGTAATCCGCCAGTAACTGGCGATTGGTTTTAAAGTGGCCAAAGTACACCGCATCAAAGCGAATCAACGTGGTAAATAAACGCCAATCCGCTTCTGTTAACAGGTCACCTGCTAGATAACGCTGCCGAGTCAACAGCCCCTCGACCCAATCCAGTGAATCGAACAGGTGGTCAAAGGCTTCTTCATAGGCTTGCTGTGTGGTCGCAAAGCCTGCTCGGTAGACACCGTTGTTGATGGTGTCGTAAATACGATCATTCAAGGCATTGATCGTCTCCTGCAGAGCCTCTGGATAATAATCCGTAACATTCCCGGTTAAAGCATTAAACGCCGTGTTGAACATACGGATAATCTCCGAGGATTCATTACTGACAATGGTCTCTGTTTTTGTATCCCACAATACCGGTACCGTGACTCGGCCTTCGTAGTTGGCATCGGCTTTTAAATACAACTGATAAAGAAATTCCTGACCGTAAAGCGGGTCGTTCATCTCCCAGCCATTTTTCAGCATGATCGGTTCGACCACGGTAACATCGATAAAGTCTTGCAGTTGCTTGAGCTGGCGAAAAATTAAGGTGCGGTGTGCCCATGGGCACGCTAAAGATACATATAGATGGTAGCGCCCTTTCTCTGCTTTAAAGCCAGGTTCCCCGTTGGGGCCGGCTTCTCCTTTTGGGGTGAGCCAACCTCTAAATTGACTATCTTGGCGACGAAATTCACCGTTGCTATTGTCGGTGTCGTACCACTGATCAACCCATTGACCCTTCTGTAATAATCCCATTACTCTTCTCCTGAAATAGTATGGGTAGGACGTTTTGATAGCAAAGCATCAACTTGCTGTTTACCCTGATCAATCACTTGTTCTGGTGTGCGTTTGGAGCCACTGGCATCAATATGAAATACCTCGCCGACACCGATAAAGCGGCAGATGAGTTCTAGATAACGACTGGCAAAATCCATATCACTGCCGACCGGCGTGCCACCAGAGGCGGTGATAATAAAAGCCTGCTTTATATCCAGTAAACCTACAGGGCCTTGCTCGGTATATTTAAAGCTAACCCCTGCACGGCAGATGGCGTCGACCCACTGCTTTAATACAGCCGGAATGCCAAAGTTATACATCGGTGCGCCGAGTACTAGCGTGTCGGCACTCTTTAGCTCGTCAATCAACTGTGCCGATAGTGAGAGTTGTGTCTGCAAGCTGGCTCGCTGGTCGTCGGATGAGCCATGCACCGCGATTAGGTCTTGTGCGCTAATCGGCGGCAAAGGTTGTTGTGCTAGGTCTCGGTGGATAACAGGTTCACCCAAGCTGTCTACCAAATACTGCCCAATGATGCGGGTATTCGAATGATCTTGTCGTGCACTGCTATTGATCTGTAATACAGTCATATTCTTAATCCAGTCAGGTTGATTTATGTGGCGAGCATTTATTGCGTGAGTTTGCGTTGCAGCCATCGATCCGCGCTTAGGTTACCCGCGCCTCTGACTACCAAGCTCACACTGACTGCGAGCAAGGCCAGACCAAATTCATAGCCGTTATTCGCTAGAAAAAATCCGTTTGATAAATGCACCGTTATTATTGCCACGGCCATAGTGATCGCTAGCATTAAGGCCGCTGGGCGCACGAGTAAGCCGATAATCAACAGCAGGCCGCCGAAAAATTCTGCGCTACCGGCCATTGCCGCCATCAGTAATCCGGGCTCAAGCCCAATGGATTCCATCCATCCTGCGGTGCCCTCCAAACCGTAACCTCCAAACCAGCCGAATAATTTTTGTGCCCCATGTGCTGCAAATATTGCACCTGCCCCCAAGCGAATAGGTAAGGTATCTAGGCCAGTAGTGGTCGTTATTATCCTCTTAATAAGTAATTTCATGTGATTGCTCCAAAGCTGTGTGGGTGGATTCGTTTAACCAGTGGAGCCATTGTAATGATCAAAGTGTTCGTAAAACCCCCTATTTTATGTTTAGAATGTTCTAAATTTTAGAACTATTTTTAGAGGTTAGCATGGGAAGAAATCCAATCACTATAGAGGTGCTAGAGACGCTCGATGCTATTGATCGACGTGGCAGCTTCGCAAAAGCCGCTGAAGAACTGAACAAAGCCACCTCAGCGATTTCCTATGCGGTGCAAAAGTTAGAGGAACAGCTAGGCATAGCTCTGTTTCAGCGTCAGGGTCGTCGCTCAGTATTGACCCCTGCAGGCGCGCTAATATTGGCGGAGGGTAGAAACATACTGCAAACCACCGCACGGCTGGCGAATAAGGCAAAGGAAATTGCTATGGGCTGGGAGCCGCGTATCAGTATCGCTGTTGAGTGCCATCAGTCCTACTCGGTCTTTTTTGGTGTGCTGAATGAATTTCTCAAAGAGTATTCGACTATTGAAGTCGATGTTTGCGAATCGGTGCTCAATGGTGGCTGGGAGGCGCTCGAACAGGGTCGAGTGGATTTAATTGTCGGCGCGCCGGGTCCGGTTCCATTGCAGAAGGGTTATCGCGCGATTCCCATAGCAGGCTCTGATCTGATTCCGGTTATTGCTTCTAGTCATGAGCTGACTGATGTAGCGATTAAAGCTGAGGCCTTTGAAATGCTTTTGCCTGCAGTTCGGCGTGTCATTACACATGATACGTCGGTGACTGATGTTGCTCGCAGTGAAGGTTTGAACAGCGATGGGCAAGTGTTCTATGTACAAAACATCGATCAAAAAGTCGCGGCGATATTGTCGGGTATTGGTATTGGCCATCTGCCGCGGGAGCGTATTCAACCCTACCTTAACAGTGGTGAATTAATAGAGCTAGTGTTGGCTGGGAACGCTGCACCTGATAATTTTCTGGCATGGAAAATCAGTAATAAAGGTAAGGGGCTGAAGGTGCTAACCCAACGGTTGTCGGCGGTCTTTGGGTGAAAAAAACCATTCTTGTCTTTTGTTATAGCGTTTGGGTGTATAGAAATGTTTCGACGTTCAGATATACAGGCAGTGACGGAGTTCAGCCATAAACCAGCGGAGAATCTTAAACATTTTATCAGTGCTACCTGATTACAAAAGAGCATCATCGCTCTAAGGCACCAGCAACGTCAGGAAAGAACACAATTGGCTAAAGGTGTACACGAGTTTCGCCATAGTGAAACTTTGCGTGTTAAGCAATCAACGCAGCTTGAGGCGTGGACTAAGGTGCGTAATTTATCGAGAGACTTCGACAAAGTTTCTTCTAATAAAGGCCATTCAGTTGATGCCCCTGAAGAGCCCTCAAGAGACAAGCCAACTCGTCAAAGAGCTAGGCGGCGACATCTTTACAATTGAAACAGGCTATCAGGAAGTACATATATTTTGGAGCCATTAAATAGGTGAAGCCCCTGTTAAGGCGGGGGCTTTAATCTACCGCGCTTTTGGGGCTCAGCGGCCTATCGGCCTTAATTAGCTCATTCTTCGCATATATTGTCTCTTGTCGAGCCAAACTGGGCCCCAAAAGTTTAAATAATGCTGGCCTTGGGCAGTGTAAGTACCCAAAGACGCTATTTATTAAACCTTCCAGTTTGCATTTTGATTTATTTACGGCGTTTATCGCCGTGGAAAATAACATTAGTAAACTTTTTCGGTTTGTGTTAGTTTGATATTTATAAATTTTACGGCGTTTTGCGCCGTATATATCGGTAGCGATAAACTATTGAGCGATTTTAGCAGGCTTAACGGCCAAAAATACTAAGAAAGGTAAGTGCGCTTGGTTAATAGCATGACTTCAAAGGGTGATGGTGTAAAAGGGACTTATAAGCAGTCACTTAAAGCGCTTCTGCCTTATGGCATGTTGGCCACGAAGAAGTGGCTGGCAGAGCAAGGCTTGAGCGCCCATGCCATAGATAATGCGGTTAAAACTGAAACCTTGTTGCTGCTGGCAACGGGGGTATACAGCCAGTATTCCCGCTCTGTGAGCTGGGAAGGTGTGGTTGCCTCTATGCAGCGTATGGGCAAGGTCGAGGGTGCTGATGTGCCGCCTGTCGTGGTAGGTGGGCTATCAGCGCTTTCTTTATCTGGTTTGTCGCAGTATCTGTCATTAGGCAATCAGCCGCATATTCACCTATACGCGGCAGGTAAGCTACCAACATGGTTAGTGCGTTTGTCGCTGCCTGTAGAGTTTGAAGGACACAGTACAAACAAGCTATGGCCTGAAAGCCTTTTGATGGATAAGCTTTTCATCAAAGAGCATGAGTGGGGGGTGGAATTGCCTCCTGTGTATTTCTCATGCCCTGAGAAAGCCATATTGGAATTATTGATGGACTTGCCAGATAGAGTGACGTTTGAGCATGCCGACGAGTTAATGCAGGGGTTAGTGAACCTGTCGCCCAGAAAACTCGATACACTTTTGAAAGCCTGTAAAAGCGTAAAGGCCAAGCGATTGTTTTTCTGGATGGCAAAGCGCCAAGCCTATCCTTGGTTTAGCAAGCTAAACGTCAAGGATTATGACTTAGGCTCAGGTAAGCGCGTTGTGGCTAAAGGCGGTAAGTTGGATACGGATTATTTAATCACTGTTCCTTCAAATATGGTGCCGTCGCATATGGCATTGAACAGTGAAGATTAGAGATAAGGATATTGAGGATGGATAGAAGCGATATTTATTACAAGCAAGTGCAGTTGTTGATGCAGGTTTTGCCCTTCGTCGCGAAACAGACCTGCTTTGCGCTTAAAGGTGGAACGGCTATCAACCTCTTTGTAAGAGAGTTTCCACGCTTGTCTATCGATATTGATCTGGTTTATCTGCCTATGAAAGCCCGTGATGAGGCTTTGGATGAGATTTGTGAGGCATTGGATGTCATTAGTGCTGATTTAAAAACCGCGTTCAAAGATGCGGAGATAACCGAAGCTTATAAATCGAAACGTGATTCGTTGAGGCTCATCGTTGCGCGCAACGGGGTTCAAATTAAAGTGGAGCTTTCTCCAGTGTTACGTGGAACGGTTTACGAACCGCGTCTTATGGAAGTTTGCGAAGCTGTTGAAGAAGAGTTCGGTTACGTTGAAGTACCCGTGGTGGCACTAGCTGATCTTTACGCCGGAAAAATCTGTGCGGCATTGGATAGGCAGCATCCACGGGACTTATTCGATGTTAAGTGGCTTTTAGATAATGAAGGCTTAACGGATGAAATACGCAAAGCCTTTCTCGTGTATTTATCGAGCCACAATCGGCCTATGGCCGAACTGCTGAAGCCGCAATACAAAGAGTTATCGGCCATTTACGCAGGTGAGTTTGCAAACATGGCCGAGACGGATGTACCGCTAGAAGAGCTGGTGGCTGTTAGAGAGCGTTTGGTCGAACTTATTCACCAAGGGCTAACAGAAAGCGAGAAGGGTTTCCTTCTATCGTTTAAAAACCGTGAGCCAGATTGGGCGTTGCTTGGTTTAGATGGTGTAAGTGAACTTCCGGCCATTAAGTGGAAGCAGATTAATCTGGCTAAGATGCCGGAGAATAAACATAAGCTGGCATTAGAAAAGCTGAAAGGCATTTTGGCGTAGTAGTGTATAGCGTGGCGGTTATTCGTTAGAATGACGCGCTTTTTAGCCCCGAAGGGGCAATTTAACAAACAAGTACAAATTTAAGTACAAATTAGGACTTATAGGGTATGGCTGATAGCAATTTTGTCAATGAAATCAAAAAGAGACGCACGTTTGCTATCATCTCGCACCCGGATGCGGGCAAGACCACGATCACCGAAAAGCTGTTGCTGCTTGGCAACCTGATTCAGGTAGCGGGCACGGTCAAGGGCCGCAAGAGCGACCGCCACGCTACATCCGACTGGATGGCAATGGAGAAAGAGCGGGGCATTTCAGTAACCTCGTCAGTAATGCAGTTTCCCTACCGTGATTGCATGGTCAATTTGCTCGATACGCCGGGTCACGAAGACTTTTCTGAAGACACCTATCGCACACTCACCGCGGTTGATTCATCACTTATGGTGATTGACGGCGCCAAAGGTGTGGAAGCCCGCACCATCAAGTTAATGGATGTCTGCCGCTTGCGAGACACGCCGATCTTTGCCTTTGTGAACAAGATGGACCGTGAGATCCGCGAACCCATTGAACTATTGGATGAGATTGAGAGTGTTTTAAAGATTAGAGCGGCGCCGATTAACTGGCCAATCGGCATGGGTCGAGGCTTCCGCGGTGTCTACAACCTCTATACCGATACCATCCATGTCTATGTTCAAGGCAAGGGCCACACACTGATGGATGATATTCAGATCAAAGGCCTGGACTCTCCAGAAGCTCGCGTGGCACTGGGCGATTATGCTGATGATGTCCTCGAAGAACTGGAATTGGTTAAGGGCGCGACCAATATATTTGATATGGATGAGTTTCTTGCCGGTCGTATGACACCCGTATTTTTCGGCACCGCTCTGGGTAACTTTGGTGTCCGCGAAATGCTCAACGATTTTGTCCGTTGGGCGCCGATGCCCCAGCCGCGCGCTACGGACAAGCGTGAAGTGGTTGTCGAAGAGCCTGCCTTCAGCGGTTTTGTGTTTAAGATTCAGGCCAATATGGACCCCAAGCACCGTGACCGCATTGCTTTTTTACGTATCTGTTCGGGCACGTACAACAAAGGCATGAAAATGAAACATGTGCGCACCGGCAAAACCGTGCGCATTGCCGATGCCTTTAGCTTTAAAGCCGGTGAGCGTGTCTCTCTGGAACAGGCCCATGCGGGGGATATTATCGGCCTGCATAACCACGGCTCGATTCAGATTGGTGATGCCTTTACCGAAGGCGAAGATTTGAAATTTAGTGGCATTCCGCATTTTGCCCCAGAACTGTTTAAGCGCATTCGTCTAAAAGACCCTCTCAGAGCCAAGCAGCTGCAGAATGGTATTCGCCAGCTTTCTGAAGAGGGTAGCACTCAGGTGTTTTTCCCTTTCCGTAACAACGATATTATTGTT
>TARA_B110000902_G_scaffold236258_1_pt1 | contig 14790 bp, 16 predicted proteins | sample TARA_B110000902 | Tara Oceans TARA_B110000902 (sample SAMEA4398009) | marine metagenome | biome: Polar Biome; feature: [SRF] surface water layer (ENVO:00010504); material: water (ENVO:00002006), including particulate matter (ENVO:01000060) such as... | depth 5 m | reverse complement strand
CAACCTCAAAACACCACCATTTTAGGAGCTGCAAAATTTAGTGGTAAAACTAAAAATGGCTGGTCTATAGGTCTTTTAGAAAGCATGACTTCGAAAGAATATGCAGATATTAGCGACGCTGGAGAAACTTCTAAAAGTCTAGCTGAGCCGTTTACCAACTACTTGGTCGGTCGTGTTCAAAAAGATTTAAATGAAAAAAACACGTTTTTAGGCGGAATGTTTACCGCCACGAATCGACGTCTCACACCCGAAGTATCTGAATTAAGAACCTCAGCCTATTCTGGGGGGGTAGATTTTAAACATCAATGGAAAAATAGAGCCTATTATATGGAAGCGAACGTGGTCATGAGCCATGTGAAAGGGAGTAAAGAAGCGATCACAATCACACAAGAAAATTTAACGCATTTATTTAATAGAGAGGATGCAAGTCATCTAGAAGTAGACCCGAACCGAACCTCTCTAACAGGGACCGGAGGGCTCTTTGCTGTTGGGAAAACGGGCGGACAGCATTGGAACTATAACGGAGGATTTAAGTGGGTCTCTCCAGAATTAGAGTTGAATGATATTGGGTTTTTGAGAAGTGCAGATGAGATGATTCAATATCTGAATTTGAAGTATAGAACGGGAAAACCTGTCGGAATTTCTCGTAACATTAGTCTAAATTTTAATCAGTTTACAGCCTTCGATTTCGAAGGCAATTACAATCGGATACAATATGAGTTAAAAGGAGACATTAGTTTTACCAACAATTGGGGGATTGAATTTGGAGCGGCCCACAAACCTCGTATTTACTCGAATAGTGTTTTAAGAGGTGGCCCACGATGGCGTTTTTCGGAAGAAAATTTTCAATATTTTTTTGTGGGAACCGATCGGCGTAAAAAATTACAGGGGGTAATTGGACTGATTAATTCACGTGCCAAAGAAGATAATTTTTCGTTATTAAAATTTGAGTCCGAGCTAAATTACCAGCCAACCAATGCACTCAATATTTCTTTTGCTCCAGAATATAGTCTGTCAAAAAGCAAAACACAATATGTATCACAACCAGATAAAAGCACTCAATATGTATTAGGGACGATAGACAACCAAACCCTGTCGGCATCGATTCGAATAGACTATACGATTAACCCTAATTTATCGATTCAATACTATGGACAACCTTTTATTTCTAGGGGGCGTTATGGCGATTTTAAATACGTGACCAATGCGGATGCGGATCATTTAAACGATCGTTTTCAGTTGTATGACCCCGATCAGATTAGCTTGAACAACGACGACTATGAGGTTGATTATAATAAAGACGGTACGATTGATTATCGTTTTGAAAATCCAGATTTTTCATACGTTCAATTTAATTCCAATTTAGTGTTGCGATGGGAATACATTCCTGGATCCGAATTATTTTTGGTCTGGTCACAGGGAGTTACAGGAGATGTTTCAACATCAAACGGATTATTTGAAGGCTTTGAAGCTGGAGTTTTAGATCAGCGTCCACAAAATATTTTCCTAGTTAAAGCCACCTACCGATTTATTTTGTAAGTAAATAAATAAGGGTTCAAAAAGGGGTGTTTATTTCTAAAATTTACATTGCCAAAATAGATTTTAGAAGTATCTTTGCAGTTCAAATGTGAAGAAATTTCACCTTTATGTCGAATACTACATACACATCAATTACAGCAAGCGCATTTCTTTCCGATTTTAAAGCGGTGACTAAAATGGGCTTATCTATAAGCGTCGTTTTTTCATCTGTAGCGGGGTATTTATTAGCGGCAGAAACCATCCATTTCCCAACCTTACTTCTTTTGGCAATTGGCGGCTATTTTATGGTTGGAGCTTCCAATGTGTTTAACCAAATTATAGAACGCGATTTAGACGCACTCATGGATCGCACCAAAAACCGACCCATTCCTGCAGGTCGAATGTCCGTGAATTATGCCTTTGTATTAGCGATTGTATTAACCGTTGCTGGGCTGTCTATTTTATACAGTATCAACGAGCGTACGGCTATGTTTGGCGCTATTTCCATCTGTCTTTACACGAGTGCCTATACGCCCTTAAAAACAAAAACACCACTTTCAGTGTTTGTTGGAGCCATCCCTGGGGCCATTCCTTTTATGTTAGGATGGGTTGCGGCGACAGGAAAGTTTGGAATTGAACCGGGCGTTTTATTTATGTTGCAATTTTTTTGGCAATTCCCGCACTTTTGGGCCATTGGTTGGTTTTTACATGAGGACTATCAGAAAGCGGGATTTAATATGCTGCCAACAGGAAAACGCGACAAAGGCACCGCACTCCAGGCGATCATTTACATTGTCTGGACCATTCTTATATCTATCATACCCGTATTTGGTTTTACAGGGCAACTTCAATTATCCATTGTTGCCACACTTTTGGTGTTCGCTTGTGGCCTCTGGTTTTTGTATTATGGGTTTCAACTTTTTAAAAATCAAACCGATAAAGCAGCACGTCAACTGATGTTGGCGAGTGTTGTGTATATTACTTTAATTCAAATTATTTACATTTCAGATAAATTTATCAGACTATGGATTTAACTCAAGGGACACCCCAAGAAAAACAAAAACGTGCCAAAAAAATGATGTTATGGTTTGGGATTATTTCCTTAATCATGTCTTTTGCAGGACTTACAAGTGCATTTATTGTCAGTAGCTCAAGGGAAGATTGGCTGGTCGGATTTGTGCTTCCAAACGCATTTATTTACAGTACTTTAATTATTTTTTTGAGTAGTGTTTTTTTATATGCGGCAAAGCAAACCCTAAAAAAGAATCAAGCCACGACGACGACGTCTCTTTTAATTGGAGCCTTAGTTCTTGGAATCGTGTTTATTTATTCTCAGATTCAGGGCTTTAATCAAATCATAGATTCAGGGTATAATTTTACAGGACCAACAAGCAACATTACAATGTCCTATATATACATTATTGCAGTGGTCCATATCCTGCATGTGTTGGCAGGTATTGTCTGTTTAATAGTGGTCATTGTTAATCAATTAAATAAGAAATATTCAGCAGAAGACAGACTCGGATTTGACCTAGCCTCTAGCTTCTGGCATTTTGTAGATATTTTATGGATATATCTCTTTTTCTTTTTATATTTCTTTAACTAAATAAAATTCTTATTTTTGCACAACTCAAAAAAAATAAATCGCAGTTATGGATTCTACAGTAGTTAGCACCGGAACAGAAGGAAAAGCTTGGGGCGGAGGGAATCAACCTCTTAAATCAAGTTACGGAAAAATGATGATGTGGTTTTTCATCGTGTCCGATGCATTAACCTTTTCAGGCTTTTTAGCCGCCTACGGATTTTCAAGATTTAAGTTTATCGACTATTGGCCCATTGCCGATGAAGTCTTTACACACGTTCCATTTTTACATGGACAAGAACTTCCAATGATTTACGTGGCCTTTATGACCTTTGTTCTAATTATGTCATCCGTAACTATGGTATTGGCCGTAGATGCCGGACATGAAATGAAAAAAAACAAAGTCATTTGGTACATGTTCTTTACGATTATCGGAGGTGCTATTTTTGTAGGGTCTCAAGCATGGGAGTGGGCAACATTTATCCAAGGCGATTATGGCGCAGTGCAAACCAAAGGGGGTAACATCTTACAGTTTGGAGCGTATAAAACAATTGACGGAGAGGCTGTATTTAAGCGAGTCGCAGTCGAGGAGTTTGCAACGGCCTCTCATACAGATCGTACACAACACGAAACTAAAAACGGTATTTGGTTTGTTGGGGAAGGCGCTTTGCCTGCATTTTCTGTGAGCGATGTATTTCATGGCCTAGAATCCCATCCTGATATTTTGGTCAGAACACAAACAATCAACGAAGAAGGAGAGAAAACGGTTCTATCAAGGGAAGCATCGTTGAAACAAGTTAAGAACAACGGAAGACGTTATGTTAAAGGTGCTAATTTGGAAGTCAATGAATACGGGACTCCTCTATTTGCAGATTTCTTTTTCTTTATTACTGGATTCCACGGATTTCACGTATTTTCAGGAGTTATCATCAATATTATTATCTTTTTTAATGTAATTATTGGGACGTACGAACGTCGTAAAAACTACGAAATGGTAGAAAAAGTTGGTCTTTACTGGCACTTTGTAGATTTAGTTTGGGTATTTGTATTTACTTTCTTCTACTTAGTTTAACCGCATATATTTTTTAAAATGGCAGAACACGCACATAAATTAGAAATTTTTAGAGGCTTAATCAAATTTAAGTCCAATACTCAAAAAATTTGGGGAGTCCTTTTGTTACTTTCTATTATCACACTCGTTGAAGTAGTGCTAGGAATTTACAAGCCAGCGTCTCTAATGACACCTGCAATGACGCCTTTTGAGGGCGAATTCGGCGCACTGTTAGGGAACATTCTATTTTCGGGATTCATATACATGAAAAGCCTCAATTTAATATTTATAGTGCTTACCATTGTGAAAGCCTATTATATCACTTGGGACTTTATGCACATGCGCGATGAAACAAAATCATTAAGAAGGCTCGTTGCGTGGACCGTTATTTTTCTAATTTGCTACCTCGTATTTATCTTACTTCAAGAAGGGGGTTATATAGAATCCGTTTATACCAATGGATTTGTGAAACGCGATTTTTAAAATATAGCTTAATATTAACACTAAAAAGACGGCTTTTAATGCCGTCTTTTTTATTTTTGTACTATGAAAATCACTAGTTTAAAAAAGCCATTTGTACTTTCGGTACTGTTTTTTTTACCCGTTTTGTTTTTATTGTTTTTATACCCCTCAAAACATAATTACAAAACCTTGGATGTCATTAAAAAAGAGATCCCTGAGCTTTCTAATTTTGTAACCAAAAACGGAGATCCTATACAATTAGAAAACCACCTCACAGTAGTAGGGTTTTTAGGAAAAACGCCTATGGAAGATGCTATTTTGGCACTTAATTTAAAAGAGCTCGTATATGATAAGTTCCGAGGTTTTAAACGGTTTCAAATTGTGATTTTAGTTCCTGAATCCGCTAAGAATCAGGTTGAATTATTACAGAAAGAACTCAATCAGTATGAGTTTTTGGAGTATTGGGAATTTGGGTTTGGAACCCCTTCAGATATTTTAGCAGCCTATCAATCCCTTAAAATTTCGACGGTTTTAGATTCAAACCTAAAAACATCGGATGTTTTTATTATCGATAAAGAACGCCATCAAAGAGGACGTTTGGACGATCGCGACAAAGACCAAATAAAAAACAGAGTCCCTATTTTCGGGATGAGTTCATACGATTGTTTGGAAGTCTCTATTCTTAAAAACAAAATGAGTGAAGACATGCGGGTTTTGTTTACAGAATACCGTCAAAAACGCAAAGGAAATTTTAATTCTACAAGTCGTAGAGCAGACGATTTAAAAGCAGATGAAAAAAACTAGTTATTCATACGTAGGGGTTTCATTTATCATTCTAATCTTTGGAATCATTGTGGTGCCAAAAATTATTGACCGTATTCAAAATAACGACGTCACACGTTCCGAAAGTCGTAGTAAAGACGTTCAAATGACGGTGTCAGACTCGACTCCTTTGTCCTATTTAGTTATTAATGGAGAAGCAAAAAAAGTCATGCCCTTCAGCTTTAAAAATCAAGACGGAGAACTGATTTCTAATGAAGAATATGCAGGTAAGGTGTATCTTGTTGAATTTTTCTTTTCAACCTGCCCTACCATTTGTCCAAAAATGAACAAAAACTTAGTAGATATACAAAACACTTTTCCAGACCGCCCAGATTTTGGAATTGCTTCCTTTACTATTAATCCAGATTATGATACTCAGGAGGTACTAAAAGCATATGCGAAGGATTACGGAGTCACCAACCCGAATTGGCATTTTATGACTGGCGATAGAGACGCCTTATATGATCTTGCAAATACAGGATTTAATCTTTATGCAGCTGAGGTTGAGGGTGCCGATGGTGGATTTGAACATTCTGGCAATTTTGCGCTTATTGATAAAGAAGGGTATATTCGCTCTAGAATGGACGCGTTTGGAAATCCAAAAATATACTACAAAGGCATTATAAGTCAATCTGAACAATTTGATGAAGAGGGCGAATCGGAAGATATAAGCGCACTTAAAGAAGATATTTTAAAATTATTAGAAGATGAAAAATAAACCAGAGTTAACCAAAAACAAGTATCAACTATGGATTAATGTTGTGTCCATAGCAATCCCAATAGTAGTTGCATTACTATTTATGGTTCGGATTCCTAATGTGGAGCCCCTTTCATTTTTACCACCCATCTATGCAACTATGAATGGAATAACGGCTATTTTATTAGTTGTTTCGTTAATTGCCATCAAGAATAAAAATAGAGTTTTACATGAAAACCTTATGAAAACAGCTGTTTTTTGTTCTTTGCTTTTTTTAGTGATGTATGTTGCTTATCATATGACTAGTGACCCCACAAAGTATCGTGGAGAAGGCGGGATGGTTTATCTTTATTACGCTATTTTGATTAGCCATATCATACTTTCGATCATCGTTATTCCTTTAGTTCTAATTAGTTATACAAGGGCTTATCTTGGGCAATATGAGTTGCACAAAAAAATGGTACGTTATGCGTTTCCCGTTTGGCTTTATGTTGCCATTACAGGAGTAGTAGTGTACCTTATGATTTCACCTTATTATGTTTAAATTGTGAAGCGAATTGTACTTTTTTTGATATTTGGAATCTGCGCTGTAAGAATAGATGCACAGTGCGCCATGTGTAGAGCCGTTTTGGAAAGTGAAGTTGGACAAACGACTGCGGAAGGCGTTAATAATGGAATTGTTTACCTAATGGTTATTCCATATATCCTTATTGGTGGTTTAGCGATCTTTTTGTATCGTTATTTGAAAGAAAAATAACTAAAGCTTAAATTTCATTAACTCGCTAATTGGAACCTCTAACACTTTAGAAATCTTATACAACGTCAATATTGTGATGTTTCGCTTTCCGTTTTCAATATTTGAATAACTTCCACTGTCCATATCACAACGTTTTGCAACGGTTTTTTGACGCAGATTTTTTTCTTGGCGGATTACTTTTAAATGATACCCTAAAGATTTTAAAATTATAATATTTTCATCTTGAAATTTTCCCACTGAATACAATAATTATTTATGATTAAAAATTGGTTTTAAAAAATAAAATTTAGTACAATTTAATACGATCTGTTCAATTAATAGTACCATATTGAGGCAGAAGTTACTTATTTTATTTTAGAAATCTACATCATAAATGTGATAAATTATCTTTCTTGAACTATACTTCAAAATAGTGAATTTAATATCGTCACATTTAATAATATATTATATTTTCAGTATAAAAATTTCTTGTCATTTGAAACTAATCATTACAAAAATATTGACCAAAATAGACCTCTTTTTTTTTAGTTTTTAGTGTAACAAATTGTAGTTTTATACGTCTTATTAATGATTGTATATATATTCAAAAACTTTAAATCAAGCCATGCTAGAAATTAAAAAGCTTCATAAGTCATATGCCATTGGAGATTCAAGCTTACATGTTCTGAAAGGAATTGACCTTTCTGTAGCACAAGGCGAAATGGTTGCTATTATGGGGTCTTCAGGCTCCGGTAAATCGACCTTACTTAATATCATAGGAATGTTAGACGAAGCCGATGAAGGCGACTATATATTAGACGATGTTCCTATTAAAAACCTCACAGAGAAGAAAGCTGCTATTTACAGAAATAAATTTTTAGGGTTTATTTTTCAATCCTTTAACCTTATTAATTATAAAAATGCCCTTGAAAATGTTGGTTTACCGTTGTATTACCAGGGCTTAAAACGTAAAGAACGTCAAGAAAAAGCACGTTTTCATTTAAAAAAAGTGGGCCTTTTGGATTGGGCAACCCATTTGCCAAGCGAACTATCTGGAGGTCAAAAACAACGTGTAGCTATTGCACGTGCCTTAGCATCCGATCCAAAATTATTATTAGCAGATGAGCCAACAGGTGCATTGGATACAACGACTTCCTATGATATAATGGCTTTTTTACAACAGTTAAATGATGAAGGCAAAACGATTCTTATCGTCACGCATGAAGAAGATATTGCTGCCATGTGTAAGCGAATCGTTCGGTTGCGTGACGGCGTGATAATGGAAGATAAAACAGTAACACAAGTTAGAGCAGAAACGCATGTTTGATATAGATCTTTGGCGCGAAATTTTTCAGAGCATCAATAAAAATCGAACTCGAAGTTTATTGTCTGGTTTTACAGTAACTTTTGCGATTCTGTTATTTACTGTTCTATTTGGGATTGCAAATGGACTGAACAATACTTTTGCCGAAGAATTTGTAGATGACGCTGCGAACGCCGTCTTTATACGCTCTGGAAAAACCACCAAGCCTTATAAAGGGTTACAAGCAGGGCGAAAAATTCAATTTAAAAACGAAGATTATCAATACATTAAAACCGATTTTGATGAGAATGTAGAATTTATCACTTCTCGAATTTACAAAAATGTGGCCGCTTCTTACAAAAACGAAAAAAATGATTATTCGTTACGAGCAGTACATCCAGATCACCAATATTTAGAAAAAACAAAAGTGTATCAAGGTCGCTATATCAATCAACGAGATATGGACCTTAAAACCAAAGTAGTCGTGATCGGAAAATTGGTAAAAGAAGATTTGTTTTTAAAAACAGATCCTCTAGGGAAGTATATAAACTTAAGTGGAATCCCTTATAAAGTAGTGGGTGTGTTTGCAGATGATGGTGGCGATAATGAAGAACGACTCCTATATATGCCGCTCACAACAGCACAGCAAGTTTATGGCAATAATGACTATGTGGACCAAATTAATCTGACTTATAATCCTAAATTAGATTTCAATCAAGCCATTGATTTTGGTTTGGATTTAGAAAAAAAACTTAAAGAACGCTTTCTTGTCGCGGCGAATGACCAACGTGCCGTACGAGTTTTTAATATGGCAATGCAAAATAAAGGGATCAATCAAATGACATCAATTTTAGGAATTCTTATCTTGGTCATTGGGATGGGCACGCTTATCGCTGGAATCGTAGGCATTAGTAATATCATGATATTTATCGTAAAAGAACGCACCAAAGAAATTGGAATTCGAAAAGCCTTGGGCGCATCGCCAAAATCTATTGTGTCTATTATTCTGATCGAATCTGTTTTAATAACAACCATTGCAGGCTATTTTGGTCTCCTGCTCGGCGTCGGAATTTTGGAGTGGGTAGGACCAAGTTTGAAAACGTATTTTATCACCAACCCATCTGTGAGTACTAGCCTTGTTATTTCGGCAACACTTACCTTAATAGGCGCAGGTACACTTGCAGGGTATTTGCCAGCAAAAAAAGCATCAAAAATTAAACCGATAGTAGCACTAAGAGACGACTAAATGATTAAATTTTTATTTGATAGAGATACATGGCAAGAAGTCTATGATAGCATGAGCAAAAACAAATTGCGCACAGGCATCACCATGGTTGGTGTTTGGTGGGGAATTTTATTACTCATTGCACTTTTGGGGGCAGCTCGAGGGATGGAAAATTCATTTAACCGACTTTTTGGCGATTTTGCAACCAATAGTGTTTTTGTGTGGGGTCAGAGTACAAGTAAACCTTTCAAAGGATTTCAGGAGGGAAGAAGGGTCAACCTCAAATTATCACACGCCAAAAAAATAGAAGAAAATGTAGAAGGGATCGAATTTGTAGTTCCCCGAAATCGAAACCAAGCATTGATCGTCCGTAATTTTTTATCAGGTACCTACAATGTGAATGGCGATTACCCACTCCTAGATAAAGTGCAAAAAAAGAAACTATTAAAAGGCCGTTTTATCAATCAAAACGACATTGATAGCAATAAAAAAGTAGCTGTTATTTCAGAGGACATCTACAAACAGTTGTTTGAAAAAGAGGAAATTGCTATTGGCCAATACATTCAAATGAATAGTATCAATTTCACCGTAATTGGCGTGTCACAAACGGAAAATGCCAATATGGGCCCTAGTAGCGATATTCACATCCCTTTTACAACTTTTCAACAAATTTATAACCAAGGCGATACAATTGGGTGGTTAATGATTACAGGAAAACCTGACTATAATATCAAGCAAATTGAAGAAGATGCCAAATTGTTATTGCGAAATTTAAATAAAATCCATCCTGACGATAAACGAGCTTTTGGAAGTTTTAACCTAGGAAAAGAGTTTGCGAAAATTACAGGATTTCTAACAGGCATGCAGTTTCTTACATGGTTTGTTGGAATCTCAACCCTAATCGCTGGCGTCTTTGCCATTGGAAATATATTATTAATTACCGTTAAAGAACGTACCAAAGAAATTGGCGTTAGACGTGCCTTAGGCGCAACACCTTTTGAAATTAAACGTCAAATCGTAGTAGAAGCTGTCTTTTTAACCCTTGTTGCTGGACTGCTAGGGATTATTTCGGGAGGCTGGATTTTAATCGCTGTTGATCATGCGTGGGGACAAGGCGACGATGCCACTTTAGTCAATGCATCTGTTTCTATTGCAGTGGTTTTTATCGCCCTATTAATTTTAGTCGTTTTAGGAACTTTAATTGGACTCATCCCCGCCTTTAAAGCCACAAGTATCAAACCAATAGAAGCATTAAGAGAAGAATAAAAAAACCAAAACAATGAATAAAACAGTAAAAATTATTTCAGGAATCATCGTACTAATATTATTAGTATTTGTATTAAAATACTTTAAAGATTCCAATGCCAAAGAAGTTGTAGACTATAAGACTGAAATGCCTTTTTATAGTTCTCTCGACACTAAAACCGTGGCGACAGGTAAATTGAACCCTGAGGAAGAAATTGAACTAAAACCACAAATTTCAGGAATTGTGGATCAAATTTTTGTCGAAGAAGGCGATCTGGTTAGAAAAGGCGATTTAATTGCTAAAATTAGAGTGGTTCCAAACGAACAAGCTTTAGTCAGTGCCAAAAGTCGAATTACATCTCTTAAACTCTCCTTTGAGAATGCTAAAACCCTATTCAATCGAAATAAAACACTTTTTGAAAAAGGAGTGATCTCGAAACAAGATTTTGAAAACAGTGAATTAAGCCTCAACCAAGCAGAAGAGAACTACAGTCAATCCAAAAACGATTACCAAATTATTAAACGCGGATCATTGTCAGGAGGAAGCTCAGCAAACACAACCATTGCTGCTCAAATTTCTGGAACTATTCTTGAAATACCTGTTCGTGAAGGTGATCAAGTGATTCAAAGTAATAATTTCAATGCAGGAACAACCATTGCAACGATTGCCGATATGAGCAAAATGATTTTTGAAGGAAAGGTAGATGAATCTGAAGTCGGAAAATTAGAAGAAGGAAAAAACATCAAAGTGATTCTTGGGGCGATTAATGAAAAAGAATTTCCTGCTGTCCTCACCTTTGTTGCGCCAAAAGGAGTCGAGCAAAATGGAGCCGTTCAGTTTACTATTAAAGCAGATGTGGAAATAGAAGCGAGTACCAAAATTAGGGCAGGGTATAGTGCGAATGCCGAAATTGAAATTGAAAGTAAAGACAGTGTTTTGGTTATTAAGGAAGGACTCTTGCAGTTCAATCGAATTACCGAAAAACCTTTTGTAGAACTGTTAAATGACAATGGAAACTTTGAAATTAAGAAAGTTGAAATCGGATTATCTGATGGCATCAATGTAGAAATTACAGAAGGAGTCGAAGAAGGCGATAAAATTAAGGTTTGGAACAAAGCATCCGAAGAAAATAACGAGGATGAAGACGATGAATAATAAAACTCCCAAAACAATGAAACATATTTTTACGGTTCTTATACTTATAGGGACTTTAAGCAGCTTTGCTCAAAAACAATGGACCTTAAAAGAATGTGTCGAACATGCCTTAGAGCATAATATTTCGGTGAAGCAAAGCCAAAATAATTTACTTGTAAACGCGCAAGATATCACCGCCTCAAAAGGTCAGTTTTTGCCATCAGTGAATGGTAGTTTTGGTGAACGAATGAGTATTGGATCTGGATTTGACCCAGTTTCAAACCAAAGAATCAACAACCAAACCACACATTCATTTAATTATAATTTCAGTGTAAATCAAAATGTATTTAATGGTTTTAGAACCTTAAACCTATACAAGCAATCCCTCTTAAATCAAGAGATTAATAACTTAGAATTAGCGCGTATAAAAGACAATATTTCTTTAAACGTGGTCAACGGCTACTTAAATGTATTATTTAATATTGAAAACTTAGAGATCGCAAAAAATCAGTTTGACTTTAGCAAGCAACAATTGAGACAGGTTAAAAACTTAGTAGAAGCAGGTGTACAACCCAAAGCAAACCTATATACTTCAGAAGCCACTTTGGGCAGAGATGAACAACAAGTAACAATCGCCGAAAATAATTATAATTTATCATTACTCTCGTTGTCACAGTTATTACAAGTTCCTTTTAATGGATTTGAGGTTAAAGTTATTAGTCTAGACTCCCCATCAGAAGTCCTATTGTATAAAGATGTTACACCAATTATAAGCTATGCGTTCGAAAATAGAAATGAAATTGTAATCGCAGAAAAAAACATTGTAAATGCCGAATTAAACACCGAAATTTCTAAATCTGGGTATTTGCCTTCTGTAAGCTTTGGTTATGGTTTTGGCTCCGTTTGGAGTGAATCTTCAAACGATTTTTTAAAACAAGATTATTTCAGAGAGTTAGATTTGAATAAGGGACATAATTTTAATTTGAATGTAAATATTCCTATTTTTTCTCGATTTCAAAATAAAACAGCAGTTGCTAAATCAAGAATACAAGAAGAAAATAGTGCACTTAACTTACAACAAGCGAAGTTAGATTTAGAGTCCAATATTCAAAGAGCATTCACAGATGCACAAGCGGCTTTTAAGGCCTATGCCGCTGCGAAAAAATCATTAGTATCACAAGAGTTGGCGTTTAATAATTCTAAGGAACGTTATACTATTGGGAATATTACTGCTTTTGACTTGGAACAAGCCAGAGTGCAATTTATAAATGCGCAATCCTCATTAATAAATGCTAAATTTGATTTTATTTTCAAAACAAAAGTTTTGGACTTTTACATGGGTAAAGAAATCTTATAATTAGCTTTGACTTATATTTTAAATATTGAAACGTCCACGACGAATTGTTCAGTCTCTCTAGCGAAAGATGGTGCCGTCATTGGGCTCAAGGAAGATAACAATTTGTCGTATTCACATGCGGAGCGTCTCCATGTGTATATGGATGCACTCTTAAAAACGGCGAACGTTTCTAAGACGCAGTTAAGCGCCATAGCGATTAGCAAAGGCCCCGGATCTTATACGGGACTCCGAATCGGTGTTTCCGCCGCTAAAGGCTTGTGTTATGCGCTTAAAATCCCTTTAATTTCTATTCCAACCCTAGAAGCGCTTGCGCACCAGCTGGAGAATCCAAATGGAGCTGTAGTGGCCATGTTAGATGCTAGACGCCTAGAGGTTTATTCAGCGATTTATGATGGCAGTTTTAAAGAGACACGAACCACAGAGGCAGAAATAATCACCTCTGAGTCGTATCGTGAATTATTAGAATTATCTCCCGTTTATTTTATTGGAAATGGGGTCACCAAAACCAAAGAACTAATCGCGCATCCCAATGCTCATTTTATTGAAAATAAATTGCCTTCAGCCAAACAAATGTGTACACTTTCTTTTGAAAAATTCAAATCTAACGATTTTGAAGATGTTGCTTATTTTGAGCCTTTTTATTTGAAAGACTTTATCGCGATTCCATCCAAAAAATAAACAAGCTTTATCCCTTTTTCTGAATTTCAACAGCGTGTGGGTATGGAATTTCTATGCCAGCAGCATCGAGCGCTAATTTGCAGTTTTCGGTAATTCCGAAGTGTACTGCCCAATAATCTTCGACCGTACACCAGGGGCGAACCGCAAAATTCACAGAACTATCCGCAAGCTCGGAGACATCAACGGTTGGTAAGGGATCTTTTAATACTTTAGGATGCGAAGTCAGTACAGCCATCAATACATCTTTAGTTTGCTTGATGTTCTCATCGTAGCCAACGCCAATGGTTAAATCGACTCTTAGTTTTCCTTCAGCAGAGATATTTATAATATTACTATTCGCAAGGGTTCCATTTGGGATGATGACGCGTTTACCAGTAGGGGTTAGAATTTGAGTTGTAAAAATTTCAATATTTTTCACAACCCCTATTTCGCCTTGGACATCTACGACATTGCCCACTCTAAAAGGCTTGAACAAAATAATCAAAACACCGCCTGCAAAATTTGCTAAGGCACCTTGTAGAGCGAGCCCTATTCCTAACGATGCAGCAGCCATTACTGCCGCTAAGGCAGTGGTATCAACCCCAAGTTTAGAAATGACGGCGACCAACAATAGCGCCTTTAATCCCCAACCTATTAAGTTTCCGAGAAAGGTTTGGATAGTCTCTTCAACACGTCGTGTAGTAAGTATTTTTTTAGTTAAGCGAATCGTTAGCTTTATTGCAAATAAGCCGACGATTAACAGTCCTAAAGCATAAACAGCCTTAAATGAATAACTTACAATTTGGTCTTTTGGTAAATAGTCTACAACTAGATTTTTTAGTTTTGTTAGGTATTGTTCCATGATTTAAAAATAATTTTGGGGTTAATAAATAATTTAATACCAAATATATAAAATCTTAAATAGATTCACTAGTTTATAATTTCTCTCAAAAACATTGTAACTTTGATCCATGAAGTTATTTATTGTACCAACCCCGAT
>TARA_B110000902_G_scaffold265626_1_pt1 | contig 14801 bp, 8 predicted proteins | sample TARA_B110000902 | Tara Oceans TARA_B110000902 (sample SAMEA4398009) | marine metagenome | biome: Polar Biome; feature: [SRF] surface water layer (ENVO:00010504); material: water (ENVO:00002006), including particulate matter (ENVO:01000060) such as... | depth 5 m | reverse complement strand
TAAGGTAATTTTAGCTTCATATTTCTTTAATTTAATAAAAATAAAAACGAAAATTACTTTTCAAAAATTAAATTTGAATTGTTATTTTTTGTGATGATTTCACTTTGTTCTGATAAATCTGTTGAGTTTTTGATGAAACGATTAGATTTTATAAACGTGTTTTTTGAGCACTCAATGTGTAATGCTTTTTTATTATATGAAAAAGTATTTTTGGTAATCGTAATATTATTTATTCCTTGCCATTCCGCAATGGCGACCCCACTCCATTTTTTATTTGATTCTGGGTTTTTCAATTTACCAACACTCATTTTTATAGTAGCTGCACTGTCTTCTTGTAAAAACGTAGCATCGTAACCACAGTTATTAAAAATATTATTATTAATAACAATATTATTCGCAATAAACCCTTCTCCCCAATCAACACCATTTTCTAAGGTGATGGCTGATTGGCTTAAATTTTGAAAAATATTTCGTTCTATAAGGCCATAGGAATTTTGTAATAAAATTCCGTACCTACGTGCATTTTTAAAAGTATTATTTCTAATAACAAAAGATTCGTTAGCTCTATTATCTAAATAAATAAGATCACTTTTTTTGGTTTCTCCGATTCTTAATTGTTTTTCAATAGGTTTGTCTAAAGTAATCATCATTTGATTTTGTCCTAGAAATTTATTTTCCAAAACTTTATATTTTCCAATAAGTTTACCCTCTCTAGGATTAAAAATATTAACAACATCACCCTTCACCACACTGTATTTAACAATCAATTCTGTAGGGGATTTTTGCTCTAGGATAAATCTTTTTGTTGATTTCATATTGATGGCGTCATCACTATAACCCTCAAAAAAGGAGTTTTCTATCCAAGGTCCAAATTTCCCTCCATTTACGTGAACACAATCAGCATTAGCACTATGTATTCTGCCTGGTTTTAGCTTTACTTGCGCACCAATAATACTCCATTCTTCCATATCAAAGGCATTATAACTACCTCCTGGGCTCGAATAATTAGTATTGTTTAGATAGGTGATGTTTTTACTATTACCAGACTTAAAAATACTACTCCCATTTGTTCTAGCCATATGTACATAAGAATCTCCGACTTGTATAGTTTTTAATAAATTAATGGCTTTTAATGTTATTCTAAACAAATTGGGAGATAACTTTTCAAATTCTTTAGACGCAAATAAGTTTGGAGCACCATCTTTTAATTTTCCTGGAATTTCAGGATCCATTACCATTCCCCAGACACGAGATGCATTTTGAAACATACTTTCATTTAAACTTGGAAAGCCCTCATCAATTCTAAAATCAAAAGATTTGTTTTCTAAATCGACAGAAGTAATTTTTCCTTGTGTAAAAGGCAGTGGATCGTAGTCAATAAAGAAGTTTTTTATGATAACATTTTCACTTCTTAATACAGAAAAAAAACCTTTTAAAGGATCTCTAATTACAATTTCGGCTCCATTGCCATCAATCAATATATTTTTACCTCCCGTTAAATCTATAATGTGAGTTCTATTTGGGTTTTTATCATTTCCGTATATATCATATTTTCCTTTTTCAAAAATCAGTTGTACTCCTTCACCAGATAATGAAGCTTTTTTGCAGAAATTTAATGCTTTTTTTATACCTGGAGTATCATCTTTCCCATCGTTTGGAAAGGCTCCAAAATCAGAAACTTTAACACTTAATAATGTTGGTAAGTCTATAAGTGGTAGATTTCTTTTTGTTCTAAAATGTTCTGGTAATGAAAACTTATATTGTGTATATGTTGAAAACACCACAAAAAATAGTGCTATAATTAAAAGCATTTTTTTCATTTTTTTATCTTTTTAGAATTTTTTTAGAGATACTTCCTTGATTGGAAGTTATATTAAACAAATAAACACCATTATTAAGACTGCTGATATCTATTTTGCTTGAATTATTGGTATTGGTTTCAAATTGTTTAGATTTTATGAATTTACCTGAAATATCATAAATTGTACATCTACCTTGAGAGATTTCACAGGTATTACTAATATCAATGCTATTTTCGTCTACTATAAAATCCCAACACAATTTTTTAAATTCATTAACAGACAAATTACAATTATCATTTGCTTGGGTAACATTTGAGTTATTCGCTAGGGTTATTTTACCTAAGTCGCTACCTGTAAAAGAACCGTTTGGATTTATTATATTACATTGAATTAAGGCGGTATTCACATTTCTTAAATCAATACCCTTTTTATTATAACTAATGTCGTTATTAGTTATGGTAATATTTTCAATACCTTGCCAGCTAGTGGTTACCACATTGCAATTACCTGTTTGACTAGGAGAACAATTAGCTGCTAATTTTGCTAAATACACAGTAATTGCCGCAGATTTAATATCTTCTAAATAAGTGGTGTCATATCCACAGTTTTTAAAAACATTATTATTTATGGTAATATGTTTGGCTGCAAAACCTTCTCCCCAACCTGCCGCATTTCGTATTTTTATACCGCCTGTGCTCAAGTTCTCAAATGTGTTGTTCTCTACAATACCATAAGTTCCTTGAATTAATAAACCGTATCGTCTTGCATTTCTAAAAATATTATCTCTAAGCACAAAAGATTCACTAGATCTATTTTCTATATAACATCTATCATCAGTTTGATGATCATTTCCTCCTATAGTTGTAATGTTTATTGGATTAGACAACGTTGTTCTAAACTCATTATTTCCTAAATTTTGTACCGCTGTAACATTTGCCGTTCCTAGAGAGATTCCATCTCTTGGATTGTAAAATCGTAGAGTATCACCCACGACTACATCAAACTTTAATGTAAATTGATTATTAGATTGTACGGAAAGTATTTCTCTTCTAGTATGTTTTAAGTTCATAGCATCATCACTATACGCTTCAAAAACGCAACCTTGAATCCAAGGGCCTATAATACCACTACTAATGTGAAAACCATCGGCATTTGCTGTGTGCAATCGACCTGAATTTGGTTTGAGTATAAGTTTACAGTTAATCACATTCCACTCTCTATTATTATTACCATTATAAGAACCTGCTACACTAGTGTAACTTGTATTTCTTAAATAAGTAACTTGTTTACTGTTATTAGTACTAAAAGTAGTTTTTCCATTGTATCTAGCAATAAATACAAATTTATCTCCTACATCTATGTAATTTAAATCATTCGAATTTGATAATCTGTATCTAAAGGTATTAGTTCTAATAAATTGAAAAGCGTCATCGGCTGTGCTAATTAAATTTGGTGCACCTTCTTTAAGACTTCCATCTGTATTTTTTAACATTCCCCATCTTTCAGGCGCATTTCTGATATGTGGCCTATTAATCATTGGAAAACCGTTATCAATCTCTAAATAAAAATTATTTTCGCCTGGATTGACTTGGACTATCGTTCCTTGGGTAAATGGCAACTCATCATAATCAATGATAAAGTCTTTGATGATGATATTTTCAGAATTTGATATTTTCATAAATCCAACTGTTGGATTGTGCAACATTATTTCGGCGTTGTTTCCATTAATAATAATATTGTTTGCCCTATCTATAAGAAAAGTATGAGTTTCACTATCTACTCCAGCAACATCATACACCCCTGTTTCAAACTTTACTTCTATGGGATTGTTTGCATTTGAATTATCTTCGGCAAATTTTAAAGCATTTGTAATTGCTTGTGTATCGTCATTACCATCATTAATAATGGCACCATAATCTGAAACATTTACAGTTGAAGTAGTAGAAAGTTCAATTAAAGGCAATTCTCTTTTGATTCTAAAAAAATCTGGAACTGGTTCAAATGTTAATTGTTGAGAAAACACTTCTAAACCAAAAGACCACATCATTAAACAAATAGTTGCTATTTGTAATGACATTTTATTGAACTTTCTGCTGCTCATTAATTTATTGTTTTATAAATCTTTCTGAAACTTTCCCTTCAATGTTTATGATATAAATACCTGCTTTTAAATTTGAAGTACTGATTTCTTGAAATTCTTTTTCATTTTCAAAACTTTGAACTTGTTGCCCTAAAGTATTAAATATTTTATAAGAAGTAATTGGTACTTTAATTTGTAAGTTTTCATTGGTAATTATAGAAGGAAAAGTCAATCTCCCTTTACTTTGATAATCATAATCTTCGATAGATAATGAAGATGCTAGTACCAAAGTCCCATCAGCTTCTAACGCTAACGTTTGTCCACTTGCTGTTCCATCTGCAGTTATTTGTAATAATTGTGCAGCTGTTAAACCTGAATTATCTGTTCCAAACTTTACAAGACCTTCTTTAAAACCAGTAATATTTAAAGTTCCAGTTTGCCAGTCTAGACCAGAGTTGTCTGCAAAGTAAAGTTCGGTAACACTGTTGTCAATATCTAAATTTAATGTTCCATTTCCTGAGCCTGTAAATTGAATCTCGCCCATACTATTTTGATTTTTATTAGCATTAAAAGTTAGTGTTCGAGTTCCATCAACTCCTATGTTTCCTTTATAAACATTAGCTCCATTAATAATGATACTGCAGTTGTCAGCATTACTTTGAATTTTTTGACCACTAGGTACAAACACACCATTATCTGCAGTATTTACTGTAACAACAGAGTTTGCACCAACCCAAACAAAATCTCCTGTACGTCCTGAATGATCTGAAGTGCTTCCAAATGTGATGTTAGTATTTGCGCTAAATCTTAAGGCACCAGCACCAGCAAGAGCACCATTAAAGGTATACGTACCCCCTGAATTTGATCTTGCTTCTAAAGGTGTGTTTATTGTAAGTAAAGAACCATCTGAAAATTGTATAACATTACTATTACCATTTGTATGGTTCATTAACGTATTTTTAAAACCTGAAGCTATCGAGTTATTGATAGTAACCTTGCCGCTGAAATTTAATATGGCGTCATTATTTGATGCATTTTCTATTCCTGTTCCTGGATTTGCATTTACATCAATTGTTAAAATACCTTCACCAGAAATATTTACAGTTCCTCCTGGTGTAGAACCAGCCGTTGCAAAAGTGGTTTGAATTTTATTGATAGTAAAATCTGCATTTACTATGGATGTAATTAATGTTGGAAAACCAACTATATCTGTCGCTACTGGTGCTGCATTTAGAGACCAATTTGAAGCATTAGACCACTCTTGATTACCACCGTTGTTGTTAAAATCGTTTCTTTGAGCAACTATAACTGTTGCAAAAATCATTAAAAAAAGTGTAACATAATTTTTTTTCATAATTGTAGTTTTAAAAGTTAATTATTAATATCCGTTGTTTTGAATTAAATTTTGGTTTAAGTCTCTTTGTTGCAAAGGAATTGGGATCCAAATTCGTTCTGGACGCCAATTATTTCTGATAATAGGAGCAGTTCTTACGTTATAAAAACCATCTGTTTCTGATAAGTTTTGAATGGTTTCGTCATATTTATGAAAACGTGCTAAGTCTATTCTTCTCCAGTTTTCAAAACATAATTCTCTAGAACGTTCATCTAGAAGTTCTTCTAAAAAATCTGGCTTAGCATACGCCAAGTTTAAATTTTGAACTGAAATAGTTGTTGATACAGCTCTTTGTCTTAATGTTGTTAACGTGTTTCTTGCTGAGGGTTCATCTCCTAGAAAAAATTGAGCTTCTGCACGTAATAATAAAATATCTGCGTATCTTAATAATGGCAATGAAGTTGCACTTGCAAAAGGTGCCACCACTTTTTCTTTTGGATCCATCATTCTATATTTCCCTATACAATATAACCCAGTATTAGGACTTTGAATTTCTCTTGGGATGTAATAATTTACACCATCAACTATTTCTTGTGCAGAACTTGGCGGGAGGTTTCCTGTTAAGTTGTGTTTAAATCGAATATCACCATCTGTATATTTATTCCATAATTCTGATGTAGGACGATACCAACCAAAGCCACCTCCTGTAACATTCATATTACCTTGTGGTATAAAACCGTTTACTAATACTGTAATCACATTCTGTGCTGCATCAGTACTTGCTTCTGCTGTAAATAAACATTCTCTGTATTGAAAAGATTTCGTAGTCTCTCTGAATAAATTATCGTATTCTGGTATTAATTCATAACCACTTTGATTTACTATTTCTGTAGTGTAATCTAATGCCTTTCTATAATGATCATCTGCATCAACCCAATCAAAACTATTTATTTCTAAATCTTGAAAACTTACGGAACCTGTCTTTTTAAAACTTGCTAAATAGCTATGTGCTTTAACTAATAAGCCTGCAGCTGTAAATTTATTAATACTACTTTCTCTTAAACCTCTAGCTTGCAAGTTTTGATAGCCAAACTCAAAATCACTCAATATTTGTTCATAAACTGCTTCTATAGTTTGTCTTTCTTGATTTGGATCATGAATTGGTGTATTATAGACTGGAATACCCCCGTGCATCATCGATAATATCATATGATAGAACCCCCTTAAAACTCTTGCTTCCGCTTCAATTTCAATCTTTCTATTATCTGTAAAATCATTAATATTTTGTAATCTATCAATTAATATATTTGCTCTGTTGATACCAGCATAAAAGAAAAACCAATTTTCATTAATAAGTTCTGATTCACTTGTAAAACTTGCATTACCCCAAACTGAGAAAGTAATGTTATTAAAATTATTTCTTAATATTGCCTCATCTGTAGCACCATTTAGCATAAACATTAATCCTCTTCTATAACCCGAGGCATTTCCGAAATTTTGAACTGATCCCGCTGTTAAAATTGAATACACTCCATTTAAACCAATTTCTGCTTCGCCTGCACTTTTGTAAAAATTATCTGGTGAAACAAAAGAAAACGGCACGGAATCTAAATGATCCTCACAAGAATTAATTGTAATAAACGCTAAAAACGATATGATAATGTAAAATATATTTTTCATTTTTTTAAAATTTAAAATTTAGTCCTAAAGAAAAAGATCTAACTCTTGGGTATGAGATACGCTCATAACCGGATATTAAAGGGTTATTTGAACTTACTTCTGGGTCAAAACCAGAATAATTTGACCAGGTAATTAGGTTTGTACCCACAAAAAATACTTTTAAATTTTGAATACCATAATTTTCTATAAATTTTCTTGGCACTTGATATCCAAAATTTACGTTTTGTAATCGTAAAAAAGAGCCATCTTCTACAAAATAAGAGGAGGTAATTGCATCTACCCTTCCAAATTCTGGATAAATATTTGATTCATTAGTAGAACTCCAACTATTATCATAATAATCTCTTTCAACATTCATAAACGGTTGAAAACCGTGAGTTCTTAATCTACCTGCATTAAAAATATCGTTACCATAACTCCATTGTAATAAGAAGCTTAAATCGAAATTTTTATATTTAAATGTATTCGTAATTCCACCAAAATGTTTTGGAATACTATTCCCTATTATTTGTCTATCTCCATTTTCATCAATAATTCCGTCTCCAGAAAGGTCTTTATATTTCTTTGCACCTGGAAGAGGACTAGCAAGTTGAGAGTCTACAACACCAGGTTTTAAGACATAATTTCTCGAGTCATGAGGAATAGAAGTGTCGCTGCCATTTTGCCAAGTAAAATCATCTACTTGATAAACACCATCATACACAAAACCATACATTGTTCCTATAGGTTCACCAACAATAACTCTTCCTGGTGAGGTTAGCCACCCTCCAGGAACCACAACAGGGATAAAATCTGCACCACCCAAATCAACGACTTCGTTTCTATTAAAATTGATGTTAAAATCCGTTCTCCAACTAAAATTATCAGATTGAATATTCGTTGTTGAAAGACTAATCTCCCAACCACTATTTCTAATCTTACCAATATTCAACACCTGATTTGCATAACCGCTTTGAGCAGAAACAGGAGCATTTAGTAATAAATCTTCTGTACTTTTAACATAATAATCTAAAGTTAAGTTTACTCTATTATCGAAAAGTCCTAAATCAATTCCTGCATCATATTGTGCAGTAGTTTCCCATTTTAAATTTTCATTAGCTAAAGACGATGGAGCAATTCCTAATAATTGTCCTCCATTATTTGCATAGAAAGCGTTTTCCATACTAGAAAAATAGCTGTAAGGAGGTATTCTTTCATTACCCGTAACGCCATAACTTAATCGCATCTTTAAATTAGAAATTTCTTTAATATTTTTAATAAAGTCTTCTTCAGAGGTTTTCCAAGCAAATGCACCTGAAGGAAAATATCCCCAACGATTTCCTGCTCCAAACTTATCTGAACCATCAGCTCTAAAAGTTGCTGTAAATAAATATTTATCTTTTAATGTATAATTTACTCTACTAAAGTAAGAAAGTCTTTTTGCTTGAGTTCTCAGCGTTTCATAGCTAAGAGGAGTTTGACCAATACTAATATTATTAAACCCTAAAGACTCAATATCAAATCCAGAAATATCATTTAAAAAGCGTTCAAAGTTATAAAGACTTACTTCATAGGCTGCCAATGCATCAATTCTATGATTCTTATTAAATCGTTTTCTGTAATTAAATTGATTTGTAAAGTTGTAAGAATAGGTACCTACTTCATTAATAATAGCTCTTCCATCCCATTGGTTTCCCCAGTTGGTATTTGAGCCATAATATACTTTAGATTTTGATTTTGAATAATTTAAACCTAATTGAGATCTAAAACTAAGATTTGTATTAATCTTATAGGTTCCAAAAATACTTCCCAAAATTCTAAATAACCTAACTTCTTTTTCTGCTTCTTCTATAAGGGTTAATGGAGAAATATTTTCATTTAGTTCTTGATTTATTTCTTCATCTAAGATTCTCCATGGATTTGCAATAACAAGTAACTGAGTAATTCCGTTAAAATTATCTAATCCACCATTACTAGCAACACCTGTTGTTTCTGAGAAAGCACCATTCATATTTACCCCTAATTGTAACTTATCGTTATGGGTATGATTAATTTTTGTTCTAAAGGTATATCTACTATAATCATTATTTAAAACAACACCTTCTTGATTTAAAAAACCTGCACTCGCAGAAACTCTAGTTTTATCATTACCAGTGTTTAAACTTAAGTCATGTTGTCTTGTAATTCCTGTCCTTAAAATTTCATTTTGATAGTTGTATGAATCATATTGCGTGAAATCCCTAGGTGTTTCAAAAACACCATCATTATCTGTATCTCTAGCTAAGAACTGATTATTTCCTCTTTGTTGTTGGTAAGTTATATATTCTTGTGGTGAAAGAACGTCTAAAATTTTACTAGTCTCACCAACGGTCATCATAGAATTAAACTCAATGGTCGATTTTCCTGATTTTCCTGATTTTGTAGTGACAATAATAACACCATTTGCTCCTCTAGAACCAAAAATAGCGGTTGCAGAAGCGTCTTTCAGAATTTCAAAGGACTCAATATCATTTGGATTTATTGTTGATAAAGGGTCTAAAGTAGATTGGGATCCAGTACCATTTGCAACTTCATTAGTATTAATATCAATTTGAACTCCATCTATAACAAATAGCGGTGACGTATTTCCAAAGACAGAATTTGCTCCTCTAATCTTTACGTTTATAGAAGAACCTGGCTCTCCAGATTGTCTTGTTATTTGAGCACCTGCCACCCGTCCTTGTAAAGCACTAAGTGCACTTGTAGTATTTGTTTCTGCAAATTGTTCTGCTTTTACACTTCCTACAGAACCTGTTAAATCTTTTTTCTTAACAGAGCCATATCCTATGATAACAATTTCTTCTAATGAATTTTCTGCAGGTTCTAAAACAACATTAATTTCTGTTTTGTTTCCAACCTCAACTTCTTTGGGTTTTAATCCTAAGTAAGAGAAAATTAGGACACTTTTTTTGTTTGGTACTTTAATAGAATAATCCCCATCAAACCCAGAAACTGCCCCACTAGTAGTTCCTTTTATCAAAATTGAAACACCTGGTAAAAGATCACCATTAGTATCTTTTATAATTCCTTTAACCGTTACTTGGCTAAAATAAGCCACAGACGATAAAAGAAATATTATTAGTAAACCATTTTTTTTATTCATTTGTTTAAATTTTATCTTTAGAAACTTCTCTAGTTTATCGCTTTAGTTTTAAAATTATCTTTTTTAGAAACTTTTACATTAGTTGATTTTTCATCAATTGTTATCGAACCTTCTTTACCGTCAAACCTTTTATATGTGTTTCCTTTAATGCTAACATTCTTGCAATTTATAATTTCTATATTTTCTTTGTTTGGAAATATAGGTTTATACTTATCTGTTTGTATAATTTCATTGTTTTCAAAAACTAAATTTTCTACAGACATTGCCTTCATTATAGAGTTATCAAAAGTTTTAATTGTATTGTTTCTAATGATAATATTTCTGCTGTAAATGCCTTCAAAATCATCATCAACATATTGTGGGTCAATTAAGAAAATTGCTTGTGGTCCATTTCCTCCATAAACCGCATTTTCAATTAGATTATTTTCTATGAGTAACCCATCATTTGGTCCAGATTCGTTCCATAATCCTAAATCTCCTGTTAGCCTAAAACTTGCCATTTGAGATGATAAATGATTATTACGAACCACTACTTTTCTTGGTGTAGAGATTAAAAAACTCCGAGCTCTGTTATTTCTAACAATATTATTTTCGAGAATTGCAGATGCATGCCAAGAAATATTTTCGACACCATCATAAACTTCTACTTTGTTAGTTATTTTTTTATTGAATGTAATGTAGGATATTTTTTCATTTACCCTTTCCACTTTTTTCAAAATTAAAGGTTCAGTAGTTGGTTGTAAATTTTTTTGATCTATTATCTGAACCATATCGCCAGCTTCTCCAAATAAATAACCATTTTGATGCGGATGATAGGTTTCAACAGCTAACGTATAATCATCTATTATTTTATTCACTCTCACGTAAGTTCCGTGTATGTTAGTAGCGTCATCTAACATGTTTTCGAACGTACAGTTTTTGATTGTTACAGTTCCTTTTACATTACAAAAGTGAGTAGCATCTGCAGTAGTGGTAATCATTCTACCAGAACCTTTTCTTAAAACAACATTAAAACTATCTAAAGTGATGTCTTCTGATCTTTCTGCTATTAATCCCATTGCTCCAGCATGATAAACATTTACATTTTTAAATTCTAGGTCTTTAGATTTAAAAACTCTAAAAGCTGGGCTTGTTCTATTTTGAAGATATTCACCTTTAGTAACCATTACTGATCCTAAAGGAGGGAGTTTATCCATTTTTGTTGAAATCCGAATTAAACCTTTTTTTAACTCTTCTGCATAAATGCCTTTTTCTGGCATATTGTATTGTTTTGTATCGTACAATGGCGCCATAGTTTTTGGATCCCAAAAAATATTCTGACCTGCTTCTAAATTATAATGTTCCCAATACGCAAACCTTTTTCCATACTTTCTTTCATAAGGAGAATCTTCTCTTTCTAAACTTAAATATAAATGTCCATTTGCTACTTCGTAAGGTGTTTTAACCTCTATATCAAAAGTTTCATCAGAAGGATTATTTGCAACTACCAAACCTTCTAAAACAAACGGAACTTCCCAATCGATATTTAAATTTGTAACTTTTACATTACTACTTTCTTCAATAATAAAAGGAATCATTTTGCCATGAAACATAAAGTCAGAGTCATTACCATCTACTTCAAAATTATCAAAATCAATTAAAGGAAAAGCGGTTCTTTTTAATCCATTATCATTATTGGTGATTTCACAATATATTTCTGGTGCAAAAGTTGGATAAAAGTGATACGTTCCTTTCGGAAAAATCAGTTTACTTATACCTTCATCTTTACATTTTTTTAAAGCTTCAACTACAATTGGAGTTGCATCTTCACTTTGTTGAATATTATAGTCAGCTAGATTTAAAACTTTCTGACCAAAGCCATTAAGTCCAGAAAATAATAGTATTATAACAAATACCTTTTTAGCATTTTTTACAAAATAATATTCCATTAATAGTTTGATTTGAGAATTTGTTTTCATTTTTTAATGATATGGGTTAAATATTCCTTTAGCTAGAAAATAGGAACATATTTTATTTGTACTTTTTAAAAACCAGTTCCTGGTGTTTCTGGGCTTTGAGCCTGAGCCTTTTGTGGATTCAAAATCAAATAAGTTCCAAGAGCAGTCAACGCTGCATATTTGCCATAATTACCTATTTTTTTAATAGCTTCTTTACGTGTAATATCTTGAGTTTTATTTTTTTGTTTTTTCATGATATGGATATTTTTAGTAATGATTGATTTTTATTCTAAAACTATTTTTTTATTTAATTTACCGGCTTTAGTTTCTAACTGAACTATGTAAACTCCTGAAGCTAAATTTGGTAAAGAAATATCTTTTACACCATTGGTTTTAAATGACGAATTCAATACTTGTTTTCCAAGAATATTAAATAATTTAATCTTTGCATCTCCTTGTTGTAAACCAACAACTCTTAAAGTAGATTTGTTTGTTGAATAAATACTGATATTATCGGTAGTAAATATATCTGTACTTAAAGCGCTAGAAGAAGTATGAATGTAAAAGCGTCCGATATCATTTAAATTTTCTGATAAAGAAACTTTATAGGTCTTATTATCTGAAATTTCGTTAAAGGTGCTGTTTTCTCTATCTTCTAAATATACTTTTATACCAGTAGGAAAGTTTTGAGACTCTAAAGAGAATGTTAACTCTTTGCCTGCATCAGCATCTATACCTAAAGGTATTATTGAAGACTCAACATCTGATTTTGATAATGATTGTAGTTGGTATTTTTTTTCAACATTTTCGTCAACTAATTGAGTATATAATTCAAAAGAATTTGTGATACCACCAAATACTTCTCCTTCCCAGCCAAAATCGTAACCTTTAGTAGCATCGTTTAAGAAATATAATTTTGTAAAACGACTATTTTGATTATCAGAAACTAATAATCTTAATTCAGTTCTATCGGTTTTTTGGAATGTACCTCCTGTAGTAGCTTGATTTGATTCTGAAAAATTAACACTTCCTGTAGTATTTACATTTACAAAAAAACCTTGTGCTGGTGCTAATATAAATGATTCTCCAGATGTTTTAACTTCATAGTCACCAACTCCACTATTTAAAGTTTGATTCCATACCCAAATTTGTGATTGGTCAATATTAGCACTAGTTGCAGCACCTAAAAATGTTGCACTATTTATATGCGCTACATAAGGATTACCCAACAGATTAAAACCAGTAGTTGTACTACTAACAGTAACACCTGCATTATCTATGTTAAAATCTCCTTCAAAACCAACTTCATTATTAGAATATTCTTCACCAGCTCCTAAAATAATATCATCTGGTGTAATTTTCATAGAAAATCCTTGACCAGAAGTTGCAGCAATACTATTGTTAGTATCAGAGAAATAGGTCCAAGCAGCACTTCCTGTTTGACCAGGATTATAAGTTGCAATTCCTCTGTTAGTTCCACTACCAGCAGTAATATCATTTTTATCAGCAAAAGCAACATCAAAAACTTCGCCTGATAAAGGAGATGCAACCAAATACCATGCTTTAGTATTATCTGCATCGTCTTGTAAGTTAGCAAAATAACGAACTACGCCTGTTACATCTGATGCTCCGTTTACAATAAATACATTTTGACCTTGAATTCTTAATTCAGTAGTAACTTTAATATCATTAACTGCAACTCCAACAGAGAACATATTACAAATTGCACCTATTACAGCTATATTTTCAGTTCCATCTCCAACAGGAGCAGTTCCACTAGACCAATTTGAGTTTTCAGACCACAATATAGATGTAGTTCCTTCAAAAATATTTATTCCAGAATCCCAAGCACCAACATCATTATTGTCTGAACCAAAATCGATTGGTGTATCATTTCCTGCAACATTTGCTAAATCATTGGCTGCTGTATAAGTTAGGTTTGGGCTAACAAATGTAAATGTTGTGTTCGTGAAATCGGCTGTCATGTTTGATCCAGTTGCAGGTAAATCAACATTATTTGTGTATTGTGCAAGAGAATTTAAAAAGTTCATAGTTGCTCCTGAAACACCACTATAATCTGAGACACCCCCATCTCCATTATCTGTTTTATTATTATAAAAAAGAGAGTTTTGAACATTTATCACGTTATTATTTGAATTTACTCTTATGGCTGCGCCTTCAAAAACACCAACTTTATTAATTTTATTTTCAGAAAATGTACAATTTGTTATGGTTGAATTTGCCTGTCCAAGAAAATGTATAGCTGCCCCTCTTGCATTCCCTGCTGTTGAAGTTATAACAGCATTGTTATAAAAGGTACAACCTGTAAAATTAGCAGTTGTAGAATTTTGAGCAATATAAAGTGCACCACCACCATTATCACTAGACGTTGAATTATTTAAGAAATTACAATTGGTAAAGGTAAGCGTCATGCCTGATTGACTGGAATGATTTAAAACTGACCCTTGAAATGCAGATTTAAAGTCTTGAAAAGTAATACCTGTAAATGTTATGGACTTAGCAGCATCAGCAGTAATATTAAATAATCTATTTGCAGCTGTACTTTGAATTATGGCATTAGAAGTCCCTTCAAAAGTTATGGCTTTATTGAATGCTATTTGGCTATTTTGTGTTATAGTACCAACTATAATTATTTTATCATTATCTGAAGCAGCCGTTACCGCATCACTTAACGAGGAATATGGGTTTGCTTCTGAGCCTAAAGTAGCACCTGCATCACTTACTGTTGCCCCAACATAAATATCAGCTGCAAAAAAATTAACTGCTAAGAAGAAGCAAAATAAGGTTGTTAAAAAGTTTTTTTGTTTCATGATTTTTAATTTTTATT
>TARA_B110000902_G_scaffold113067_2_pt1 | contig 14805 bp, 10 predicted proteins | sample TARA_B110000902 | Tara Oceans TARA_B110000902 (sample SAMEA4398009) | marine metagenome | biome: Polar Biome; feature: [SRF] surface water layer (ENVO:00010504); material: water (ENVO:00002006), including particulate matter (ENVO:01000060) such as... | depth 5 m | reverse complement strand
AAGTTGAAAGCTGCTGCTGCCAAAGAAAAAGCAGCACAAGAAGCGAAGGCTAAGGCAGATGCTGAAGCAAAAAAGAAGGCTGATGAGTTAAAACGTAAAGCCACAGAGGAGGAAGAAGAAGGAGGGGGAAAATAGCTGAATTTGAACAATAAATGAAACCGCTCACTTCCAATATTTAGGTTGAGCGGTTTTTTCATTTGTGGTGGGGCTTGCAGCCGAATCCACTTTAGTTTGTATAAGTTAATTCATCTCGTTATATTCGCAGACTCATTTAAGCATATATAATGGCAATAATTGGAAAAATTAGAGAAAGATCATGGTTAATCCTTATCGTAATTGGAGGAGCACTAGTGACTTTTATATTTACTTCTCAAGGCCCAGGCGGAGCCGCAGGAGATGAAGAAAAATACGGAATTGGCACTGTTTACGGGGAAAAAGTAGACATTGATGAATTCGGTGACAGAGTCGATGAAGAGCAAGATGCTTCAGATAAGCAGAAGCAAAATCAAGAGAATCAACAAGCACAACAGCAAGGAAGACAGCCTCAAAAGATAGCGTCTGTTCCGGTTGAACCAACACGTGTGTTTAATACGTTTGTTCAAGAGATGATTCTTCAAAAAGAATACGATGCCCTTGGGATTGCAGTAAGTCCAGCAGAATTTGACGCTTACCTTTTTGGAGAGCAAGGATTCGACATGTTGCCAGATATCGCATCTACGTTTGTGGATTCCGCGAAAATATTTGACCCGAATTTGCTTAGAGCAAGAATTGATGAAATGGAATCAGGTGAAGCTGAGGTTCAAGATCAATGGGAAAAAAGCAAAACATACTACACAGAACAACGCCAAAAACAAAAATACTTAGACATCGTTGGTCAAGGAGTTTATGTGACGAAGCTTGAAGCCAAAGACGAGTATTTTTCGAAGCAAGAAACGAAAAGCATTTCTTTTGTATTAAAAAAGTACGCTGAGATTGAAAACAAAGATGTTAATCCTACATATAAGCAGTTAAAAGCGTTTTACAAGAAGCACAAATCGGAGAAAAAATACGAGAACAAATTTAGTTCGCGTGACCTTAGATATGCGACTTTAAAAGTGGCGTCTTCTGCATCGGATTCTGCTGCATTAAAAGCTGACCTTACAAAACTTAAAGAGAAATTTAGAGCAACAAATAACGATTCAAACTTTGTAATTATTAATTCTGAAATCCCGCTTTTTGTTTCTCAAATTGGATACAAGCCTTTAGGAGATAAAACGGCAAAAGAAAACTTTACGTATCCTGCAGATCTTGACACTGTATTCAAAGCAGCTCAAATTGGAGATGTTGTTGGCCCTTATTGGGACAATGGATCAATGAAGATTGCAAAGGTATTGGCGAAGAAAGATAAGTTCTTAACGGCGCGTCATATTTTGATTGGTGCACAGAAAGGGGACACCGTTGGAATTGCTAAAGCACAAAAAACAACGGATTCTTTAATTGGAATTATTACTTCAGATAACTTTGAAGAATATGTTAAAAACTTTACTGATGATCCTGGATCAAAAGAAACAGGAGGTAAATACGAAGATTTTTTAGATGGAGAAATGGTTCCTGAATTCAGTAAGTATGCAATGGAAGAGCCTATAGGAAAGATTGGATACGTTCAAACAGACTTCGGGTTCCATATCATGGAGGTTCTTGAAAGAAAGCCTGCAAACATTCCTAACCTTGGTGTAATTCAAAAAGCAATTAAACCAAGTGAACCTACTCAGGATAATATTGAAGATAATGCTTACAGTTTACTAGAAAGCATTTTCCGTAAAACGGAAGGAACAAGAAACATTAATAAGAAAATTGCATTTTTCGATACACTTGTTAAAAATGCAGGAAGCATAGCTTATCCTATCTCCATTCAGGATAACAGACCTCTAATTAATGAGTTTGCGTCTCCATTTGCTGAGTCTGAAATTTATAAATTAGCGTTTAGCGAAGAAGCGAAGGCTGGTGATATTTTAGGTTCTCCAATTAAAGATGGCGATCGTTGGGTTGTTGCAATTCTTACATCGATTAAAGTTAAAGGTGAGACTAAGTTCGGTGATGTAAAAAGCATCGTGAAAAGAGAATACATTCTAGATAGAAAATACAGAGAGTTGAGCGGTAAAATGAAAGCTAAATCGCTTGAAACTTTAGCAAAAGAGGGAGGGCGAACCGTTCTAACAGAAGAAGTTTTATTTGGGTTCACAAAAATGGGTAATTCTATTCCAGACGAGCCAGATATTATTGGAGCGATTTTCGGAGCATTGAAAGATGGAAAGATGACAAAACCATTGAAAGGGAAACAAGGTGTTTATGTCGTTCGAATTGACAAAACAATTAAACCGATTGTTGCCGATAAAAATTACCTTACGGAAAGAAATCAATTGACAGGAAGCATTAGACAAGGGCTTAAAGATGTTGTTACTAATGCCTTGGTTGATCAAGCAGATGTAATTGATAACAGAAAACTTCGTGAAAACGGAATTAGAAGATAGTCAAAACACGAATCATTTAATAACCTGTTTTAGCTAAGCTAAGACGGGTTTTTTTATACCATAGAATATCGTTTTCCGGGCAGTTCGGAAATGATTCCGGAGAGCTGTAAATTGAACAATTCCACATTTAATTTTGAAATCGGAATCCGAAGGCGCGTAGAGATTATATCAACGTGGACTGTTTGTTCGGTACCAATCAATCCGACTATTTCATCTTGAGTTGCACTAAGCTCAGGAAAACAAGTTCTTTGAACGTTTTCAGCTTGATAAGCTCCATCCCAATTCATAAGTTTTAAAAATTCCGCTGGGCTTTGAATCAAATGTGCTTTTTCTTGAGAAATAAGAGCATTGCAACCTTGAGATGTTTCTAAATTAATGTTTCCAGGAAAGGCAAAAACGTCGCGGTCATAACTATTGGCTAAGTATGCCGTAATTAGCGATCCGCCGCTAATTTTACTTTCAACAACAATCGTTGCATCACTCATTCCGGCAACGATTCGATTTCTTTTCGGAAAATTCTCACGTTCCGGCCGAGTGCCTGGAAGAAACTCAGTGAGAAGGCCGCCCTTCTTAATCATTTTCTTTGCCATTGAACGATTTTCAGCAGGGTAAATCCGGTCCAAACCGTGGCCCAGAACCGCAATTGTGGGAACATCAAACTCAAGGCAATAGCGATGAACATAGGAATCGATACCAAAAGCAAGCCCGCTTAAAACAACGATATCTTTTCCAACAAACGACTCAATTAACCTTCGACAAATTTCTTTGCCGTATTGCGTTGCCTGACGTGTTCCAACAATAGAAATATACTTAAAACTGTTTAAATCAATGTTGCGTTTTGCGAATAGCATTGTTGGAGCGTCGGAACAATTTGACAGCCTCCTTGGAAATTTTGAACTGGTATAAAAGATACTTTCAACACTTTTAGAAAGGTGAAATTCGACAGCTTTGACTGCTGTTTTAATAGCTTCTTCTCGTTTCATTGTAGAAAAAAAGGATGCTTTTACCCCTGTCATTTTGAATAGGCGGTATGGACTTTCCGTAAAAAGAAGTTCAACAGATCCGACTTTATTAATTAAGTCGCGCGCTTTCCGAGGACCAATTCCGTGGAGCATTGATAGCGCTGTTTGATAGTGTAGGCAGGTATATTTCAAGATAAATTAAGTATTAGGCTTACTTTAATTTACGAAATAAATCGAGAGAATTTATCGATAGAAGCAACTCTTTTGGAAGTAATAATAGTTCTTGGGTGGGCGCCAAAGAATTGCACACATGTACCTAAAAACCAGGATAAATGTTCGTGACAACATCTTTTGACTGGACCATGTTTGGTGGAAATAAGGAAGTCATTAGAAGATGGGTCTAAGATTTGGATAATGAGAACAACAAAAAATATTTTACCAAATAAATTGTTTGCAAGATGAACCGAACTGTTACCATATAATATTCCAAGTAGGTCTATTCCAAAATAATTGGTATTTTAGATTCCTAGAATTTACGAAACCTATCGGATGAGATACCTATCGCTATTACTATTTTTAGTTCCTTTTTTTATTTTCTCGCAGGTCACAGGGACCGTAACAGAGAAAGTATCAAAAGATCCAGTTTACGGTGCAAAAATTAGAGCAAGTACAGGTGAAAAGGTTTTAACAGACGTAGACGGTAAGTTCACACTTACGCCATCTTCATACCCCACAACGCTAATTATTTCTGCCCAAACACTATTGAATGACACAATCGTTGTGACTACCTCGGGGAATATTTCAATTATTCTAAGCTCCGCTGTTCAGGAGATAAAAACGGTTGTTGTAACATCAGGGCGCCGCGATCAAGACATTGAGGACGTTTCAATATCAATGGAGATTTTAAAGCCTGAATTAATTGACAACAAGGGGGTAGCGAACCTTGAAGAAGCCGTTGCTCAAAGCCCAGGGGTATATACAATGGACGGACAAGTAAGTATTCGAGGTGGAAGTGGATTCGCCTATGGCGCAGGAAGTCGTGTGATGCTTTTATGGAATGGAATGCCAATTCTTTCTGGAGATGCTGGAGACGCCAAATGGAACGCCATTCCAATGGAAAGTGCATCTCAAATTGAAATATTAAAAGGAGCATCTTCTGTTTTGTACGGGAGTGGAGCATTGAATGGAATTATTTCATTGAATGAACGAAAACCAACATTAAAAGGTGAAACAAGAATTAAGGTTCAAACAGGAATTTACGACGCACCAAAAAGAGCAAGCCTCAAATGGTGGAACGGTCCTAGAACCTACCAAATGGCCGATGCTTATTTCGGAAAAATGTACAAGAATGTTGGTTTTACGATTGCCGCAAATGGCTATAAAAACCCAGGCTATAAAGAAGGAGAAGTTGAAAATAGAGGTAGGATAAGTGGAACATTTTATATCCGTCCCGAGAAGTATGAAAATTTGAAAGCTGGAATTGGATACAATTTCCATTATCAAAAGCAAGGAACTTTTTTAATTTGGGAGAGTGATAGTCTAGCATATTCTCCGGGTGGCACGGCGGATACTTCATTGGCAGAGTCTACTTTGACATATAATTCGGGGATTCGAATGAGCGTTGATCCTTATGTTAAATTTTATGATGGGCAGAATAATCTACACACGTTTAAATCGAGATTGTACATTGTAACAAACGATAATATTACAAACCCGTCTCAATCAGCGAATTCGAGCGTAGCCTATGGGGATTATCAATTCCAAAAGAAATGGGACACGAACGTTGTACTTACCGCTGGAGCAACATTCATTCGAAACGGTGTTCAATCGAACTTGTTTGGAGACCACCACTCGGAAAATGTTGCTGCTTACGCTCAATACGAACACCGATTTGATCGACTCGATTTAACAGGAGGAGTTCGATTTGAGTATTTTGAGCAAGATGGGAAAAGTGGTGACACAGACTTTTACTTAGGAAGAGACACCAATTCAGCAAAGATTCCTGTGTATCCAATTGTTCGTTTTGGAGCACATTATAAGTTGGCTAAGTTCTCTCACTTTAGAGCTTCATTCGGCCAAGGAGTTCGTTACCCATCTGTGGCGGAACGATACACAACAACCAATGTTGGAGCGTTGAATATTTTTGCCAATCCAGACCTAACGAGGGAAACAGGATGGGCTGCGGAAATCGGATTCAAACAAGGAGTTAAAATAGGGAAGAACTGGAAAGGCCTAATCGATGTTGCAGGTTTTGTGAATCAATACAACAACATGATGGAATTCTCTTTCGGAATTTTTGACCCAACGACAAGTACTCGATTGGACGCGTCAGATCCAGATTATGGAGCGACATTGGGTAATTTATTTAATCAAGGATACACGATCAACGACATGTTTGGTTTTGCTGCACAAAATTCAGAATCGGCAAGAATTATTGGTGCTGAGTTCTCATTCAATAGCCAAGGAAAAATTGGAGAAGTTGAGTTGACATCACTTATTGGATACACGTATATGGTTCCAAACACATTAAATGCAGATTCAGCCTACGTGCATACATTTTCAACATACGACTATAACGAAGCAACGAGTTCAGCGACGTATAACCCAATGCTGAAGTATAGATTTAATCATCTAATCAAAGCTGATGTTGAGGCTACTTGGAAAAGTATATCACTTGGATTGTCTGTACGATACAATAGTTATATGGAAAATATTGACGCAGTATTTGAAGAGAACCTGACTACGTCTGGAGACCCATTGTACATCCTTCCAGGCCTAGATCAATACAGAGAGCTGAATAATAAAGGACTTGCCGTTGTTGATGCTCGTTTTGGATATGAAATCAAAGAACATTATCGAATTGGGTTTATGGTGAACAATGTCTTTAATACAGAATATGTTTCACGCCCAGGTGATGTTCAAGCGCCAAGATCGTTTATATTGCAACTGCAATTAAAATTCTAAGAAGGATGAATATTATTGGAATCATTCCGGCACGATATGAATCGTCACGATTTCCTGGGAAACCACTTATTGATTTAAAGGGTAAAACGATGATCCAACGTGTTTATGAAGGCGCGAAAAAATCAACGAAACTTTCTGAAGTAATTGTGGCAACGGATGATCAACGAATATACGACCATGTCAAATCTTTTGGTGGAGAAGTTATAATGACTTCTGAAAATCATAAAAATGGAACTGACCGATGCGGAGAGGTAGCAAGTCAAATGGATTGCGACGTTGTGATTAACATCCAAGGAGATGAACCATTAGTAGATTTTAGACAATTAGATCAGCTTTGCAAAGCTTTTAACGATTCTGACGTGTCTATTGCAACATTGGGAATAAAAGGTGTTACAAGGGAGGAAAGAAACAACCCGAACCGAATTAAAATAGTTTTGGACGAAAACTCAAATGCTTTGTATTTTTCAAGAAGTGCAATTCCAAACACAGCGAACGGAAAACCAGAAATAATTGAAAATTTCCCCCTCTACCGACATGTCGGATTATATGCCTATAAATCAGGCACATTAGCTGAACTGATTGATTTACCACCCACTCAATTGGAAAAAGTTGAATCGCTTGAGCAACTGCGCTGGTTGTATTATAGTTACAAAGTTAGAGTGGTCGAAACAGACATTGAAACGCCCAATATTGACGTGCCTGAAGACCTTAAAAAGGTGCTCGCTTTCCTGTAACAAAATTCATTTCTCTTCGTATGTACTTAAATACCTAGTTTTTAGTTATTTTTGTAGTAATGACAACCATTGATCAACTTATTGGAGATTTATTATTGAAACACAATTGTGTCATCATTCCATCGTTTGGTGGATTTGTTGCAAAGCCTGTTTCTGCCCAAATTGATTACCAGAAAGGAACAATGCTTCCTCCTGGAAAATCACTGTTGTTCAATCGGCAATTGATCAATAACGATGGTTTATTAGTCAATGAACTATCGCAAGCAAATAACATTTCATTTGATCAAGCGTCGGAAGAGGTAAACGACAAAATCAGTTCTTGGAACAACACCTTGAAAAACGGAGGTCGAATTGAAATTGATCGTGTTGGAAATTTATTTTTCGACGAGGAGCGCAACATGTGCTTCGAACAAGATCGTTTCTTCAATTTATTATTGGAATCATTTGGATTAGGAAAGGTCCACTTCTTGGTGGAAGAAGATGTTCAAATAGTTGAGCGAAAAATTGAAACAACCCTTGTTTACGAAGCCTCAAAAGCGAAAGAGGAAGCGCAAGAAGTTAAGGTTCCAATTACAAGTGCACCTTTCGTTGAACCTGCAACAATAGAATTGGTTGAAGAGGCACCGATTATTGAAATCAACGCTCCAAAAAGAAAGAAGGAAGACCCGAATATTGTTGAACATCCAGCGGCACGAGCAAGACATGCTTGGAGATATGTAGCAGCCGTTTGTATTCTTCCAATCGCATTTTATTCCGTTTGGATTCCGATGAAAACAGATGTTTTGGAATCGGGAATTATTTCATTTAATGATTTCAATCCTTTCCATTCATCTCCTGATGGTTCTTATGAGAAGAAGGGGCTGACCAAAGAAACGTCTCTTGTAAAAGCGGATGAAAGCTCTTTAGAAGATGAGATTGCGAAATTAGACGCAGACAAGAAAAATTACTCATACAAATTTGACGATGACACCTATATTCAGGTAGAAATCCTAGAAGCCGAAAAGGTAGAATTATCTGAAAATATTGAGAAAAAACCCGAGGTTCCTGAGAACTCGGAAACTTTCAACGCAAGCGCAATGAATTTCATTGTTGGTTGTTTTGGAGATAAAACGAATGCTGACAACTTGGTTGCGAAATTGAAAGCGAACGGATTGGAAGGTCGAATTTGCGACAACAAGAATGGCCTTCATAGAGTTACAGCTGGATCTGCAATTTCTATTGAATCGTACCAAGAAATAAAAGCTCAAGCTGAAGGTTTGGGGTTGAGAGGGTGGAAATTGAACTAAGGCTTAAATTTGAACCAATATTCCTTTGTCAGAATTTTCTTCAGTCTCAAAACATTCAAAAATGCTCAAAAGATTCTATTTTATCATAGCGATTGTTCTTTTACCCAACATGGTTTTTGGTCAAATTGATCAAGGTCAATTGGGCGGATGGCACATGTATTTCTTCAACACATCGTTCAAAAAAAGCGTCTGGGGAGTGCAGGGCGATCTACAATACCGAAACTGGAATATTGCTGGGGATTTAGAACAACTTTTGATAAGAGGCGGACTGACGTATTCACCGAAAGATGCCAAAATTAAATTCACTTTGGGTTACGGAGATGTTACTACAGGGACATTTGGCGGTTATAAAACAACCACTAGAGAAAGTAGAATTTATCAAGAGGCCCTATTTCCATTAAAGTTGGGGCAACGGTTTTACATGAACCACCGTGTTCGCTATGAGCAACGTTTTGTCGATAATCAAGATTTTAGAACGCGTTACCGTTACAACTTATTCTTGAACGTTGCTTTGAACTCCAAGGAAATGAAGAAAAAGACGGTATACTTTGCCCTCTACAATGAGATCTTCATTAATGGTCAACGAAATATTGGTGACGGACAAACGGTTCAAGTGTTCGATCGAAATAGATTCTATTTGGCTCTTGGATATCACATTCTTGACAACCTAAAAGTCCAAGCTGGAATCATGAATCAAACAACGAATGGTTGGAAGAAAAACCAACTGCAATTGAGCCTGCACCATAAGTTTTAGAATTGGGTGTTAATTGTCAGTCTGACCCTTTATCACAATTGCTCCCCGATTTTTGCTCCTTCGTTTTCAGATGGTTATCTTTGAATACAATGTAAAAAAATAAGCTGATGCGGTAGCATCGAGGTTAACAATAACAAATTATGAAAATACACTTAACGCTTGCACTTGTTTGGCTCGCTTCGATAACGATTGCGCAGAATGATGAAATTCAAACAGTTACGAATGCAGAAGGGAGTAATTACGCCTTTACCTCTATTGCACATTTAGACGCGACACCTGTTCAAAGTCAAGGGAATACAGGAACATGTTGGTCTTTTTCATCACTATCCTTCTTCGAGTCTGAGATGATTCGAATGGGAACAATAGGGCCAGATATTTTATCCGAAATGTTCATTGTAAGAAAAGCGTACGAAGCGAAAGCAGACCATTACGTGCGGATGAATGGGAGAGCCAACTTCAGTGAAGGAGGGCAGTTTCACGATATTCCTTTCGTAATTAGACAATATGGAATTGTTCCTTTAGACGTTTATTCTGGATTGAATTATGGTTTAGTAAACCACAATCACAGTGAAATGTTTAGCGTTTTAGACGGAGCAGTTCAAGGGTTGATAAAAGGAATGAGAAGTTCAAAAACAGGAACAATCACAACGGCTTGGAAAGAGGCAGTAAATGGAATATTAGACGCTTACTTAGGAGAAGACATTACTGAATTTGAGTACAAGAACAAGAAATACACACCTCAATCGTATGCGAAGTCAATTGGATTGAATATGGATGATTATTTATCCTTGACGTCCTTCAAAAACCATCCAATGAACAAGGCTTGTATTCTCGCAATTCAAGACAATTGGACAACTGAATCAAGTTACAATGTGGCGTTAAACGAAATGGTTGAAGCAACTAAATATGCTTTGAATCAGGGGTTCACTGTTGCATGGGATGCCGATGTTTCTGAAAAAGGATTTAGTTTTAAAAACGGAATCGCAGTAAACCCAAAGGATAAATCAACGCTACAAGGTCAAGACGGAGAGCCAGCTGCAGGATTTATGAATCCTGTTGAAGAAAAGGAGGTAACGGCAGAAACAAGACAAGCAGGATATGACAACAAGTCGACAGAAGATGATCACTTGATGCATATCGTTGGATTGTATGAAGATCAGAAAGGAACATCGTACTTCTTAGTTAAAAACTCATGGGGAACTGGAAATTTACCAGAAGGTTACTTATACGTTTCGGAAAGCTATTTCAAGGAAAAAACAATATTGGTCTATTTAAACAAAGGCGGTTTGTCAAAAGGAATGACGAAGAAACTAGGTTTAAAATAGGAGCACAAGACGAAAAAAAACCCTTTTCAGTTCAACTGAGAAGGGTTTTTTTAATCAATTTGGTTTGATGGTGTTCTTAACTTTTCGGCTTGAAGCTTTTTGCAAAGTTCAATAATTCATTAGTACCCGCTTTTTGCTAATGGGGAATCCATTATATCACCACCAGACTCTAATTGGCAATTCGTTTTCTCACTTTTTTGAACAACTCGAATGAATCCATATCCTATTTCTTCTTCTCCATCTCCACCAAAGGGATTCGTTACTTCTTTGTAATAAACGCAATCACCGTCAGAACCGCAGGATGCTAGAACGACAAGCATCAATGAAAACATTCCTATTTTCCATCCTTTATTAATAGTGTTCGGTTTATTAGTTGGAGCAAATTATAAAATTATTGAAGAGTAAAATTGTTTACATTATGTCGTCCTCAACATCTAATGCAAAAGAAACTAGTACTTTATGAGAATAACTCTATTTGTTTTTTCTTGCAAGCTCCTACTGCAGAAGCCAGGACACAATTCTTGTTTTATGAAGGTGACCGTTAAGGTTTGAAAGTGTCTATTCGCTTCACCGAAAAGATCTTTAGAACAATTAAAATTGACGTCTATACAGTTACTCGTCAATAATATCTTGTGCCTCCGAGGGTAATAACGAAACGGCAAAGAGTATTCTCCCAATAATAATGACAAGGAAAGTGTATCTTTAGCGCATCAAATTTAATAGAATGCAAGACATTAATTCGTACGACTTTACAGGAAAACGCGCTTTAATTAGAGTGGATTTTAACGTTCCATTGGACAAAGAAACGCTGGAAATAACTGATGACACAAGAATTCAGGCAGCAGTTCCAACGATCAAGCACATTTTGAAAATTGGAGGTTCGGTCGTAATTCTGTCACACCTTGGAAGACCAAAAGATGCGAGCGAACCTAAATTTTCTTTGAGAAATATAGTTGCCCATACATCTAAAGTATTGGGGGTTGATGTCAAATTTTCAAGTGATTGCATCGGAGACGAAGCAATGGAAATGAGTTCAAATTTGCAAGCAGGAGAGGTGTTAATGCTTGAAAACGTAAGGTATCATAAGGACGAAACGGCAGGAACCGAGAGTTTTGCAGAGCAGCTTGCAGCACACGGAGATGTTTTTGTAAATGATGCCTTCGGAACAGCCCACAGAGCGCATGCTAGCACAACAATAGTCGCTAATTTTTTTCCAAATGATAAAATGTTTGGGTTCTTAATTGAAAGTGAAATCAAAAGTGTCGACAAGGTATTGAACAGTACTGAAAAGCCAGTTACAGCAATTGTGGGAGGTGCTAAAGTTTCTTCAAAAATTACGATTATTGAACGCTTGTTGGACAAGGTGGACAACTTAATTGTTGGAGGCGGAATGGCTTACACGTTTGTTAAGGCCAAAGGTGGAAAGGTCGGAGATTCTTTGGTTGAAGATGATTTTCTAGAAATGGCGAAGCAGATAATGGAAAAAGCAGCGTCAAAAGGCGTGAATCTATACATTCCAGTTGATACGATCATTGCCGATAAATTTACCAACGAAGCAAACCAACAAGAAGTAAATATCAATAAAATTCCTGAGGGTTGGATGGGACTTGATACGGGCAGTCAAACATCCGTAGATTGTGCGAAAATCATCGAAAAGTCAGAGGTTATTTTATGGAACGGACCCATGGGAGTTTTTGAAATGAAAAGCTTTCAGGCAGGAACAAAATCTATTGCACTGTCCATTGTTGAAGCGACATCGAAAGGGGCTTTTTCTTTAATCGGAGGAGGCGATTCTGTTGCCGCAATTAACAAGTTTAACCTTGCCGATAAAGTAAGCCACGTTTCAACAGGAGGTGGAGCAATGCTCGAATACCTTGAAGGAAAAGAATTGCCTGGAATCAAAGCGATTAAGGGGGGAGTTTAATTGATGTTTATGAATTAATAGGTAGAGTGGCACCTCATAATCCCGACTGTATTTTAGTCTGAAGAGAACTCTTGTTGTAGAACAAGCACCTGTTTTTATACACATTCGTGCTCATTATTTGGATTGTATAAACCCCTTTTGGGATGGTGCTTAAGTTAATGGCATGAATGCGATCGTTGAGAGTATTGTTAACATAGACGTGTTTGCCCGTTTCATCTAAAATATTGACATGCATGTATTCGTCAAATTCACCTGTTAATTCAATATTGGAATGCCTTACGCTTGGGTTGGGATAAACTTTTGCTGTCCATTTATCTTGGCTGACTTGTTGCGCAAATAGGATGGAGTGCAGGTTAGAAATAGAAGACTGAGCCAAATGGCATTTGGAGATACTTCTAAAACATGAGGGCTAGAGTTTAATTGTTAGGCTAGCTCTTATATTCCTCTAAAACAATTTTAAAATTCTTGATTTTGAATTGCTTTCCGCCCTTGTTCCAGATGTAAATATTGATGCGACTAAATGTTTGCAGATTGTCTGGAATCAAACTTTCGAATTCAACATGCGCCCATTCGTTGACACCTTCAAGGCGGTCATTGTGCAAGGGTAAGGCGCGGTAATAAGAGGCACCTGTCTTTTCATTTCTGGCGTCAAGAACCAAAAGAACATCCTCCAAAGGTGCTTCAGTCGTCATTTTATCAAGAACAACGCGAAAATACAAACGCTCAGTCGTGCGAGGCAAAGGAAGTGTTGCTTTGCCAGACAAATTGAAAATGTCATTTGGATTAATTTGAAGCTCCCCTTTTTGTTCTCTTAGGACAAGCCCCCTTGTTCTTACACCAAATGGACGACAGGATTTCGGATACGCCCAACGGTCAAAATTGGCATCTTTCCAAAAAGCCAAGCTCATAAAATAGTTCTTGCGCGTAAATTTTTGGTTGACCATAAACCCACTGTTGAAGGTCGAAATTCGAATAAGTCCAACAATGAAGAAAAGACCAATGAATGAATACGACCAGACTTTTCGTTGTTGCAACAAAGTAAAAAGCGGTAATAGAATAAAGATCAAATGTTCAGTATACGGACGGTTTCCAAAAGCAGATTCATAATCCCAAGCCCACCAAGAAGAGATCACCCAGCAGTTTACAATGAAGTAAAGCGCCCACCAAAAGGCTTGAAACTTATTCGATTTATACAAATAGACAAGCCCGACGATGGAAAGAATCAAAACCGGTGTATGAAGGAATAGTCCAACTCTAAAACTAAAAAGAGAAGCAATAATATGCGGGCTCAAAAACGTGAATCCTTCACCGCCATACGACCAAATCAACCAACTTCCAGATTCCCATTTCCAAATTAAAAAGAGATTGAAAATAATCAATAGTACTCCAGCTGTTCCGTAAATAAAATTTTGTGCGCGGTTCTTAAACAACTGCCTCCAAAATACACGCAGCCCTGCGGTATTGACAAGCAGGAATGGAATAATGAGGATAATAATAATATTCGTTGGGCGAACGAGAACGATCATTCCAAGGGTAAGTCCTAAGCCGAAGAAGTACCATTTGTAGACTTCTTTCCTCATTTTTATTATAAACCAAGAGAATAGTCCAAAAAGGAAAAACGAATACGAATGGCTAAAACTTAAAGTATTGACTGAATAATGAAAAAGAGGCGTTGCTAAATAAAGGACCGGTAGGAGCCAACGAATCAAAGTTTTTTGTTCTGGGAATAAATTCTTGAGTAAACTGTAGAATAAAAGCAATCCTAGAATAGCATAGAAGGTCGCGCCAATCTGAAGAAACAATTGATACGTTGCAGAATACCCGTCGGTTGGGATTCCAGTCATCCAAGAAATTGCTGTCGCCATTGCATAAAATGGAGATTGAAGCAGTGCAACACCAGGGAAATACTTGTTGTGAACGCCACCATTTTCCGTTTTGACTAGATAGTTTTGATTCTTTTTCTCCTGTAAATACTGGGCTTCAGCCTCAAGGCATTTTTGAAAACTTGGGTCGTTATGGGATAGAATGGCGGGTAAATACGAGTAATATCCGCGCATATCTGAACGAATGGCTTGCGTTTCTTCTCTGCCCGAATAGTTGTAGAAACTGAAGAACACCAGGAACAATCCAAACCAAAAAACAGGACTTGAAATGGACTTTAAAATTGATTTTGATTGAATCAAAGACATAGAATCAAAGATAAGAGTTCAGGTGTTGTTTAGAGTTCTTTGTCTTTTAAATTAATGATTGTTCGAACATTCCAACAATCGAAAGACCCAATTATCGAGATTCTTACATATTCTCCAAAAACTCAATCCTCTTTATTATAGGAGGGTGTGTAGCAAG
>TARA_B110000902_G_scaffold255550_1_pt1 | contig 14854 bp, 13 predicted proteins | sample TARA_B110000902 | Tara Oceans TARA_B110000902 (sample SAMEA4398009) | marine metagenome | biome: Polar Biome; feature: [SRF] surface water layer (ENVO:00010504); material: water (ENVO:00002006), including particulate matter (ENVO:01000060) such as... | depth 5 m | reverse complement strand
TGTTTACAGCAAGTTTTACAATCTGATGGATTGGACCTATTTAACTGGACTCCTCGGTGTAATGATTGGTTAGCCAGAGTGCAATGGTTAGGTGAGCAGCTTGATGGTTTCCCCCAGCTGTCAAAAACCCAGTTACAAGCAACAGTTAAAGATTGGCTAATACCTTATCTTAGCGAAATAAACTCTATTGCTGAGCTAAAAAAAATTAAGCTGGATGAATTGCTGATCGCGACATTAACGCGGGAGCAACAGCAGGTGTTAGCTAGCGAAGCGCCAACAGAATATATAACCCCTAGCCAAAAAACAGTAGCTATTGTGTATGACGAAAATCAAGGCCCTACTGTGTCGGTACAGTTACAAGAAATGTTTGGTGAAATCCGCTCCCCTAAAATCGGCGGTGGCAAAGTCCCGCTTAGGTTTGAATTGCTCTCGCCCGCCCGCAGGCCTATTCAAACGACTAGTGACTTGGCGAATTTTTGGCAGACATCTTACTTTGAGGTGGCAAAAGAAATGCGTGGTCGCTACCCAAGGCATCGCTGGCCAGAGCAGCCGCTGCTAGAAACAGCAGGCAAATCAATTAAAAATAAAAAGTGTTAAGAATAACCTTGCTAGTTAAGCAGCTAACAGCGTGTGGCGCAGGCTCTCGTAATGTTATGGATGTCAATTTAGGGAAAAACTATTAAGCCTCTTGCATTAACTTATCTCTAACATTCATCAGTATTTGCCCATACATATTTTCACCGCGCCGATCCCGGCCGCAGCCCCAAAAATAGTCATACTGACTATTTTCAACCAATCGTTGGGTGCCCGTACTAAGCAGCAATCCAGCGATGTCATCATAGGTTTTACATTTTGTGTAAACAGCTCGAGTCATAAATACCGTTCTAGCAGTTGACCAGTCGTTGCGAATTTTTTCTAAGCGAGTACGCCCCAATTTGCGTGCTTTTTTAGAACTGGATGCCAAGCGTATTTTATCTTGATAGTCACTATCTTTAAATTTCATCGCATGAAAATAGTGCTCTACAGTCGGCCACTCCTTATTCTCAAGTGTGAACGGGTGAGCTGAGAAGGTCCCCAAAATTTGGGTTATATCGCTGCGCGCAAAGTAGAGTGACTGACCATCATCTCCGGGGAATAAATTGTTAGTCACAGTTTGGTCTCATTCTTGTGATTCCTATCTTTAAATAAGATTGTTGTGATGGCTAAAAACCAAAATTTCACTTGCCGTTCTAAGACCAGTAAATCTTATCCCTGGAAATTGGTAGCAGAGATCATTATCTGGCGCCAAATAATTAGCTATTCTAAGCATAGCAGCCTTTCATGACCACATTTAATCATGGCAATAAAGCTTGCTGTATAGGTGGCAGTCTGTCGATGATTAGATTGAATCCAGTTTAGGGTGGCGTGTGATATGTTATTGCTAAATAGTTACCCGATACGATATGCGTATATAGATAGGAAGAGCGCGATTGTATTTATCGTACTTATTCTTGCTATGCCAGCATTAGCTGCGCAGGAACTATTTAATGTTATCAATTAGGGGTGCTCATGTATTAATGGCCAAAAGTTTGCTCCCTGTAGGTTGGTCGGGGCTCAATATCGGCGATATCCAGCAGTGTCGCAGTAAAGTCTGTGGTGATAATTTGCTTTTGTAGTCGTCGGCCGCGTTATTCCTGTGGCAAGCGAGGGTCGTAGACGAAGCCTGGGACGTGAAGAGAGCTTTCTCGCAGCAACCATCTCCCTGCCATCTTGTGCTCACCAAATAAAAAGCCATTGTCAGAAGTAAAAATGATAATGGTGTTCTCGGCAAGGCCATGCAATTGAAGTAGTTACCTGAGCTTATCTGTAGCGTCATCAAGGCCCACGACAAGGCGATAATACTGTTGCAAAAGCTGTCTCGAAGCGCAAAATTAGTCGCCCAGTTTAGTCCTGTGGAGGCTCCTAGTATTGTATTGTTAGTCCTCAAAAAGGCGGGGTTTGCGGCGTTATGTTCGCTACACATCGAAGTAGCAATCGGGGATTTTTGAGTCTGGTAAAGTGCGTTGTCGCTAGGATCTGATCTACCTAAGGAAGCATGCGGTGCCTTGTAGAATAAAGATAAAACAAATGGTTTTTTGGTGTTACGGGAGTCTATAAAATCTGCAATCTTGATAGGAAACACTTGTATGCTCAGATGTAGAGGGTTGAGCAAGGTTTCTGAATTGTTTTGTTCTCGGTCAAGCGTGAAAATCTCTGTAACAGAGACATTGTCATGCCCTGTATTTAGTACAAAAGATGAACTGGTGCCTACCAATAGTTTAACTGACCTGCGCCTCCTGGCTAATAAGCAACAAGATCTGCAGCTTGCTAGCTGTTTTTATGGCTATGGCCAATCCCCCATTTCCCAATAAATATTGTGTAATACCCGGCTTTTTTCATTAACGCTGGGTAAGTGCTAGCAAGTTCTGATGCAGGAAATGTTTTATGAAAGTTATCAATTCCATGACGCAAGGGTGACTGGCCGATCATGATATTGGCTCGACTAATTGAGCAGACAGATGTGTTCACAAAAGCGTTGTCAAAGATGACGCCCTCATTAGCCAACTGGTTTTGATTGGGAGACTTGACTGCAGGGTTTTCATGGCCTGTGGCGTCATAACGCTGGTCATCAGAAAAAATAAAGACGATATTCGGACGTGAGGGAGTTGAGGCCGCTAGTGCGTAATTTGTAGCAAAAGCAAGAAGGCTGCATCTATTAAGGAAATAGTGCACATGAGCTCCCTCAAAAATAATCCAAATATTATAATGTATGCGAAGCCAGTCTCGGATAATTAGATAAAATGCATAGGATGACGTTCAGTTTATCTAAACTTTTGAGTCAAGTAATGGTTTGACTACGGTGCCTTTTCAATACCGCTAGCATGGATTTACTTGATCGTCGGTTATATACCTTTCTTTGTGATAGTCCCTCTTTAAAAAACGATATCTTAGCTGCTGGGCTTTCTCTAATAGGTCTAACTGAGCGGCCATATTCAAAACGTAACGAATTACTGTGACGTGGTGCTCATACGATGAGCCTGAGTGACCTGACTCTTTTAGTGGGTTAAGGCACAGCTGATTTTTTTTGTCGGTGATATCAGGTAAAAACCGTTGCTCTTGTATCTGTTCATCACCGAGCTATGCAGTTAAGCTAGTTATATTATCAGTGCCAATGCGACCAAAGTAACCAGTATACAAACGGCGACTGAGTCTATTTGAAGGGAATTCGCGTAATGACAACGCCATGCGATACGGCTTTAATCACCGGTGCCTCGTCAGGTATCGGTGAGGCACTGGCCGAAGTTTTTGCCCAGCATCAATACAATCTAATTCTAGTGGCACGCAATCAGCCAAAGCTAGAGACATTGAGATCAAAGCTTCATTTAGAATATGGCGTTGAAATTAGCGTACGTCCTTGTGATCTTTCATCATCGAGTAACGTTAAAGCCTTGTGTGATGCGTTGCTTAGAGATCAAACTCAGGTTGATGTATTGGTTAATAATGCCGGCACCGTCGAACATGGCAGCTTCGTCCAAATACAGCCAGCTGAGCACGAGCGGATTGTGCAGTTGAATGTATGCGCTATCACATCATTGTTAGCCTATTTACTGCCGCCGATGGTGGCGAGGGGCAAAGGGCGGGTCTTGAATATTGCGTCACTAGGGGCCTTTCAACCTTTGCCTAGCGTTGCCACCTATGCGGCCACAAAAGCCTTTGTGTTGTCGCTGTCAGAGGCCTTGGCTGAAGAAGTGCGCGGCACCGGAGTAACAGTAACCGCTGTTTGCCCCGGCCTGACAGCGACTAACATGGTGGCCGAGGCGCAGAAAAAAAGCCCGGCATTGCGACGAATACCACCGTTTGTTTTTGCCGATGCCCGCACAGTTGCTCGCAAGGCATTCAAAGCCTGCCATAACGGCGATGCTTTACTTGTGCCAGGATTAAAAAATAATCTGGCCAGCATGCTCTCTCGGGCCACTCCTAAATGGTTGGTAAGAATTATCACCGGTATTGTTGGCAGGGCCACACTACCGCGATACTAAGCTACAGATAACGTTACTTTGATTGCCGCAAATTTAGCCCGCAACGAATCTTTACTAGTTACGCTAGCCGCAGGCGGGTTAGAATAATCATGCCTCTTATCGGCAGCAGCGGATTATCTGCGCAGTACGCCTAATTTGGTGTTCCCTAACCAACATAAAAAAGTAGAGACTAGTAATATGTCAAATGGCGTCGTCATCGAAGCAATTGCTTACGAATTAGCTCCCCATATCATTACATCATTAAGCCTTGAGGAGGAGTTTTCCGCCAATTTAGAGAAGTTTGGCATTCCTCTAGGTAGTCTTGAGATGCTAACCGGTATAAAAGAACGACGCTTTTGGGACCAAGGCACTATGCCTAGTGCGGTGGCGACACTTGCTGCGCAAAAAGTCATCGATGAATCTGGTATAAACCCTGACGAAATTGGTTGCATTATCAGCACCTCGGTGAGCAAAGATTATTTAGAACCTTCAGTTGCCTGTTTAGTGCACGGTAACCTAAAACTGTCTGCACATTGCCGTAATTATGATATCGGCAACGCATGCCTTGGCTTTGTCGATGGCATGTCAACTATTATGATGATGCTCGAAACAGGCCAAATTAAATACGGCCTAGTTGTCGCTGGGGAGAGCTCTCGCGACCCAATGGAGCCCACCATGGAGCGATTAAAAGACCCCGAGTTAACGATGGACACATTTCGAGATAACTTCGCTACATTGACTCTAGGGTCAGGCGCAGTGGCGATGATCTTAACCAATAAAGATAACTCAGACTCAGGGCATCTCATTAATGGTGCGGTTAGTCTTGCCGATACCGACAATAATCGCTTATGTATTGGCACCCAAGAAGGCGGTATTACCAAGCCCAGCGAATTGCTAGTGGCTGGTGTTGCACTGGCAACTAAAGCCTGGAAGTTGTGTGATACCCAGCTCAACATGAGCGACGCAACGGTTGATGTTTACGCACCCCATCAGGTAAGTATTCCACACATCACAAAACTGTCTGAAGCGCTCGGCTTATCCATCGAAAAAGCATTCCTTAATGTGCAAACCCAAGGAAATATTGGCCCCGCCGCGCTACCTATTACATTAAAGATGGCTGAAGAAGCTGGCCGTATAGCCGCCGGTAACCATGTTTCTCTATTGGGGATTGGCAGTGGTTTGAATTGCACCGGAATGAGTGTGACGTGGTAATAAGTAAGATTAGAAATGATTTTATCGTGTTACAAAAAACCTGAGTAATGGTGCGCCCGGAGAGATTCGAACTCCCGACCAAGTGGTTCGAAGCCACCTACTCTATCCAGCTGAGCTACGGGCGCATGTAAAAATTGCTAAGGTTCTAGCGTTTCAGCCAGTGGTGCTAAGGCTGAAATATTTAGAAAATGGTGGGCCCGCCCTGACTTGAACAGGGGACCTGCCGATTATGAGTCGGATGCTCTAACCAACTGAGCTACGGGCCCTTTTCTAAAGTTTGTTGACATTCCAACAAGCGGCGCAGTATAAGCGCTTAATTTATGGTTGGCTAGTGCTACAGAGGCGAATAAGTGAGCCAATTTATTGCTGGTCTAGCCAGCTAATAAACTCTGCAGCGGTCATGGGCTCTGCGATATGGAAGCCTTGGGCAAAGTCACAATTCTGTTGTTCTAGGTAGTTCAAAATTTCGGCGGACTCTACGCCTTCGGCAACAACTTTTAGACCTAAATTATGGCCAAGGTTAATCACGCTATTGACGATTGCACGGTCGTGACTGTCCTCGAGCATATTTATGATAAAACTATGGTCTATTTTTAATTTTGTTACTGGCAATCGTTTTAAATATGATAATGACGAAAACCCGGTGCCAAAATCATCAATGCTTAGCGCAATACCTAGTTCTTGTAAGCGGTTCAGCCAGTCTTTGATCACAAAGGAATGATTAACAAGAGAGTTTTCGGTAATTTCTATTTCCAGCGCGCTTGTTGGCAGCGAATAGCGTTGTAAAGTTCTACTCATTAGCCCTAGCATGGTGGGGTCTAGCAGGTTGCGAGCGGATATATTAATAGCTACAGGCACATGATTACCATTGCGCCACCAGCTGTCACAATTAGCGAGGGCGTCTTGAATAACGAAGCGACTAATATCGTGAATAATTTCGGTTGACTCTGCACTGGGTATAAATTGGTTGGGTGGTATATAACCACGCTCTGGGTGATTCCAGCGCAGTAGGGCTTCCACTCCAGCGATTTTTCGAGTTGGTAATTCGAGTTTAGGTTGGAAAAATAACTCAAGTTCATTACGTTTAAGTGCGCCGCGTAACTCAGATAAAGTCTCAATCCGATTGTAACCTCGGGTCGCGGTATCATTGTCGAAGATAACTGCGCCTAGCTGACTAGCTTTGGCTTTGTTTTTAGCAATGTCAGCATTAGTCATTAATTCAGATCTAGTCGCTCCATGCTCGGGTGCGAGAGCGATGCCAATACTTGCACTAAGGTTTAACTCTAGGGTATTGATTAAAAAGTGCTCTTTAATTCGCTCTAGCATTAGCCCCGCCGTGTGCTCTGCCTGCTCTTGAGTGATAACTCCATCGCTAACCAAGGCGAACTCATCGCCGCCAATACGGGCAATTATTGTTTTACCTTCGAGTTCATTGCCAAAAATAGTAAGTCGTTCTGCTAATAATATTAAGCATTGGTCGGCTACATTATGCCCCAGTGAGTCATTGATACTTTTAAACATATTTAGATCAATAGTAAAAAGCGCAAAAGGTGTTTGCGTTATGTCTTCCTTATAAAGCTTTTTTAAATGTTTGATATAAGCAGACCGACTATACGCGCCAGTAAGGTTGTCATGGTCTGCTTGATATTGAATTTTATCTAAGTGTTTACGCCTTGCGCTAACATCAATATGCGATGTCCAAGACTCTGTTAAATATCCGTTTTCTACTTCACTGGTAGATGATGAGAGGAACGTGTGGACGTGGCCACTAACGGAGTTTTCTTGCATCCACTCCATATCGATAAAATTGTAATTTTGTGCTAAAAAAATATCAACGAATTTATTTAGATTATTCGCATTGGCCTTAGTTAGTATATCTGCTACCCGTTTCCCTAGTAGTTGGTCAACGCTATTGACATAAAGCCAAGAGGCATAGGCTTTGTTGGCCTCTGCTATATAGACATTTTCCAATAGCCATTTACGTTGCAGACCTTTGTCGATATTAATCGGCATTGGCGGCCTAACTTCAAGACACGCAATCGGTCCTGCGCTTTTATCGATAAATGACTTATGTCGTTTTTGTTCTGCTTTTAGCTTAGACGCTGTTTCAATTAGCTCGGAGACATTGTGCTGAGTAAGCCAGCCTCCCATCCATAAATCATTAAAAATAATGCTTTGAAAATTTGATTGTAGCCAAAATTGCCCGCCGGTAATTTTGTTTGTAGTCAGAATTGGTGGACTATCTTTAGTTAAAGTAAAATTGTTTTCCACCATAAAGTGAATGATTTTTTTGTATTGTTCAGTAGCCAGCATTGCTGATAGAGGCTTGTTTATTACGACATCACGTTTTATACCAACGATATCACACCAGCTTTCGCTAACAGCGGGGGCACGGGCATGCTTGAATACAGTGTCCTTTATTTCTTCTTTACCGGCATGAATACTTATCGGCTGATCAAGTTGTATAAATAGCATTGGATCAGCATTTTGGTTGACGAAATCCAGATGCAAATTACTAAATGTTGTTGATAGTTTCTTATAGTTACTTAGCTCAGTAATATTTAAGGCGCAAAACCATAGGCTGTCGAGTTTGCCATTTATTAAGTTTTGACCACTTGATATGCGTAGATATAGGGGTGCAGTGTCCTCTGAACCCTTAAAGGTAACTACTTTATCTTCAAAGTCTATTCCATGGTCTAGCAGTTGAGTGATAAACGGTGAAATTAAGTTTTGTGAGATAATTTTAGATATATAGCAGCCCCTGACTTCGATCGCACGAATCAGTTTTTCCCAAACCAAATTATAATCTTTCAGAATTGCATGCTTGTACATTTCAACAGCGATTACATTATCTTCTTGCGACAAATCAATAGGCTCGGCAAAAGAAATAAAGCAATTAGCCGATGGACTATTATCGATGACGAATTTTTCAAACGAATTTACGTCAATTTTGGATAACATTTTGTCTGATACTGATGACGGTATTTGACTCATAGTTGTAAGTAACTTTTTGGCCAGCGTATTATATTATTAGTCGCGATGCTTGGTTGTGATCACAATAATCATTGTTGTCGTTTAAAGCGTAATATTTAATATACGATATTTTTAGTTCGCTTGGCGACTATTTAGTGAGTCTATTTTTTATAGTTAAAAAGTGTCTCTGTTTGACTAACGTAATATTAATGGGAAAGTTTAGCTAATTCGTGGGTAAATAAGCGCTAGATTCTAGTAATCACTAATTAACCTACAGGGAATTAGAATGACTAATCAAAGTATACACCCAGCGGCTCAAGCTAATATGGATTCAATTCGACTTATGATGGCTAAAGATAAAGTAGCATGGCTGGATCTTTATGCTGATGACGCTATCGTATCTGACCCAGTAGGAAAGTCTCCGTTTGACCTAGAAGGTAATGGTCATATTGGTAAGGCCGCTATCGAGCAGTTTTGGGATACTGTTATTGCTCCTTCAAACGCCAAGCTGACCGCCGGATTGCGTTGCCCTAGTGGCGACAAAACGTGTGCTGTTCCAATGGCTGCCGTAAACGATCTAGGTAATGGAAATGTGATCACTATTAACATGGTCGCTATTTATGAATTAAATGGTGCAGGTAAAATTATATCAATGAAAGCTTATTGGGATTGGAGCGAAATGGAAAAGCAATTAGCTCAGCTGGGCTAGTTTCTAGCTCTAAATAGGTAGTAATTAGAATGTTTTAAGTCATTGTGTTGGGCTTAGTTTAAATTAACAATAAATCACATCTTGAACACAGTGAGACGGGCATGAAATTACTGAATACTATCTATAATAAAATTTATTTGTCGACTCTTCGCTTAGTATCAAAATTCGTCTCCATGCCTAATCAAATTACCTTCGCTGGCAGTGGTTCATTAGAACAGTTGTGCGCTCATATCACCCGCATGGGTTTAGTTAAAGTACTGCTGATAACTGATAAACCGTTGGTTGATCTCGGTATCGCCAAGCGGGTTGTAGATAGTATAGAAGCATGCGGCGGCGAGGTGGTTATTTACGACGGCGTATTGCCAGACCCGACCACCGCAATGGTTGATGTCGGAGTACGACAATTTAACGATAACGACTGTGACGCAGTGTTGGCGTTAGGTGGTGGCTCGTCTATAGACACTGCAAAAGGTGTTGCAGCAGCGGTAACTAATGGCGCTATTGCGAGCTTAGTTGGGGTAATGAAAGTCAAAAATAAAGTAGCGCCGTTATTTGCTATCGCGACGACTTCAGGCACTGGTTCTGAGGTCAGTGTGGCAGCCGTAATTAGTGATGCGCAAACTCATGCTAAAGGCTTGATAATCGACGTGGCGTTAGTGCCATCTGCCATCGCCTTGGATCCTAGTGTTATGTTGGGGATGCCAAAATTTGTAACTGCGGCGACAGGGATGGATGCGCTCACCCATGCTATAGAAACTTATGTCAGTACTTGGGCTAATGCTGACGTTAAAAACTACTCAGGCACTGCGGTTAAACTTATCTATAAAAATTTGCCTATTGTTTTTGAGCATGGGGAAGATATTAATGCCCGTGAAGCCATGGCGCTTGGCTCATATTATGCTGGCCTGTCACTTAATATTTCTGGTGTTGGTAATGTTCATGCCATCGCTCATCAGCTTGGCGGCAAATACGGTATTGCGCACGGTTTAGTTAATGCGGTGTTATTGCCTCATGTCTTGGAACGCAGTCATTCGCTTATGGCTGAAGGTTTGGCAGAACTAGCTGAGTTAATCGGTGTTGGTGAAGATAGTGATAGCGACAGTGTGCGGTCGCTAAAGTTTATTGATGAGGTTAAAGCCTTAAATGAGCTTTTAGGTATGCCGCTAGGGTTTGAGCAAATTCAATATCAGGACATGGCTGGTCTTGCAAAAGATGCAGTGAATGAGGGGCGTACTTATCCTGTGCCTGAATTATACGAGAGCATTGATGTGATCGATATTTTGAAAAAAATAACACTTAAACCATCGTTATAGATAAGTAGACGCTACTTTAGTGAAACAAAAGTTAGCAATACCCGCTAGCAGTATATTGGCTTGTCTCCCGAGTTGACGATTTTCACAGCAGCTACATAAACAGAGCATTCCTCCATTTGCGCCCGACAGAGAAATGAACGACAGATCAATTTCTATGTACGAAGTGTTATGCCCGCATAAATAAATAGCATTAGAGTAATAGTCAATGCAAATTGCCGGTGAGCGCTGTTTGCTTGCTAAAATATACTAATGTGAAATGATGGAGCAAATAATGAGTCAAACTAAAAAATCAAATATCCACGGTAAAATGATGGCAATTACGGTTGCTGGCATAATGGCTGGTTGCGCAGATACAAGTGTCAGTCCAGAATCCACTGCAGCAAATACTACTGATTTAGCCCATTGCTATGGCGCTAATGTGTGTAAAGGACATAACGATTGTAAAACAGCCGATAACGCCTGTGCGGGCCACGCGTCATGTAAAGGGTCTGGCTTTGTTGCTATGCCAAGTAAAGCTTGCGCTGATGTTGGTGGCACGGTGAAAGATGTATGGCGCGGCACAGTAAAAACCGTTGATTTGGCTCATTGTTATAATGTCAACGTATGTAAAGGGCATAATGATTGCAAGACCGCAGAAAACGCTTGTACTGGTCATGCATCATGCAAAGGCACTGGTTTCGTTGGAATGCCTGCTAAAGCCTGTGCAGATATCGGGGGAAAAGTTGGCGCGTAATACGCTAACTTAAAAAACCAATATAGGTTTTTTTGCCTCTGGTGTGTAGTAACAGCCAGAGGCTTTTTTTATTATATTGGAACCCGCTGAATGAAAAATAAATTTTTAGGTTTTGGTTTGGGTTTGCGTACAGATCATTATCAAGAAGTCATTGATAACAGGCCAGATGTGGACTGGTTCGAAGTGATGTCTGAAAATTATATGGTTGGCGGCGGCAAACCCAAATACCATTTACATGCCGTGCGAGAGCACTACCCGCTGGTGATGCATGGAGTGTCATTGTCGATAGGATCGACCGACCCGCTAAACTACGACTATTTAAAGGCACTTAAAGTACTAGCGAATGAAGTGCAACCTGAATGGCTGTCTGATCATTTATGCTGGACCGGCGTTGCGGCAACTAATACCCACGACTTGCTGCCGTTGCCCTATACCGAAGAAGCAATTGCACATGTTGTTAGCAGAATATCTGAAGTGCAAGATTTTTTGGGCAGACAAATTTTAATTGAAAATCTATCCAGCTATATCAGCTATCAACAGTCGGCAATGCCTGAATGGGAATTTTTAAATGAAGTCGCTAACCGAGCCGACTGCTATATTTTGATGGACATCAATAATATTTATGTCAGTTCGCGTAATCAAGGATTCGACTCTAATCTCTATATAAACGGCATAGATGTGGATCGGGTAAGGCAATTTCATCTGGCCGGACATTCTGACTTAGGTGACTATGTTATTGATACTCATGATCATCCTATTGTTGATTCAGTCTGGAATCTTTATCGCACCGCGCTACGCCGCTTTGGTGACATGAGTACCATGATAGAGCGTGATGACAACATTCCGCCGTTAGCTGAATTACTGACAGAACTTGATATGGCGCGCGCTATTGCGACTAGCATTAAAGCCGAGGCTTAGTCTGAATGATAAAGGTTCCCCGTTATGAGTGAGCTTAAAAATTTACAGCTAAACTTACTTAACTATTTACTGCATGATGATGACAGTATTTTTGATAGCATTACTTCTGTCAGTGATGACAAAAAATTGCAGCAACTACAGATTTATAAAAACGCCTATAGCTTGCGATTAAAAGAGGCTATTGATACCGATCACTCGCAACTGGGATTTTATTTGGGAGATGACATTTTCGACCAGGTGGTTGCTGGCTACATCGAAAAGTATCCTTCGTCATATACTTCTTTACGCCACTTTTGCGACAACTTGCCGCAATTTTTAATAGACTTTGAACTGTTGCAAGATGTGCCGGTGGCGGCCGAGTTTGCTGCCTTTGAACGTATTTTAATGACAGCGTTTGACGCCCAAGATAGTAATTTTTTATGCCGTGAAGATTTGCAGAATATTGCAGCAAGCGACTGGGCTGCGGTTATATTTAGATTACATCCAAGTGTACAATGTATTACTTTGCAGTGGAATACTGTGGATATTTGGCAGGCGATGAAGGAGGGAGTAATTCCTCCTGCGCCAATGCAGCAAGAGAATCATTGGATTATCTGGCGCAATAAAGATCGTTTAACCGAGTTTAGGTCGGTAACCCATCAAGAACACCAGCTAATTGGCTTGGTTCTAGTAGGTAATGACTTTGCCAATCTATGTTCGTTCTTGTCTCAGGACCAAGCAAGTGACGATATAGGAAGTCTAATCTCTAGCTACATTTTAACTTGGGTTGATAATCAGTTACTCAGAAGCTACGCAGTTTAATTGCTAGTGCAGTATTTTTTGCGATAGATGTCAGGTGACGCTTGCATTTGTTTGCTAAATGCTCGGGTAAAGGCTGCGTTTGAGTGATAACCGGCGGCCAGTGCAATTTGATACAAATTACTTTTAGTGTCTCTTAGTTGAGCTGCAGCCCAATGAATTCGCCACTGGGTAATGTAATTCCCAGGACTGATACCAACCACTTCTTTAAAGTTGATAGCAAATTTTGTTCTTGATACCCCCGCCTCCTTTGCGAGTGAATCTAAAGTCCAAGGCAAGTCGAAGTTGTTATGAAAAGCGTCCAAGGCCAGCGCCAGGTTTTTATCAGCGAAAGCCGCAATAAGCCCCTTGTTTGCCTTACGGTCTTTCAAAGCTGCACGCAATATTTCGATAAAAAATAAATCAGCCAACATCGCGGTAGCTTTCTCAGAGCCAGGGTTGCCGCTGTTAATTTCTTGCATCATCAGTTCAGACAATGTTTTGATTTTTTTTGATTTTTCAATATCTGATGCTTTCGACACAAGAATCTCTGGAAAGCTCTCCATAAGCAATTGATTATGGTCGTCAAGAAATTCAAAATAGCCGCAAATCAAGGTTGTTTGTTCCAATACTTGGTCATCATTGACGGTTAAAACATGTTCGCCGCCACGCATGATGGCGACAAAATCGCCGATTTTTAGCGCATATTCATTGTCGTTGCAGGTAACGGTGCAGCTACCCTTTTCAACACAATGGAATGGGATTCGATTGAGCATTGCCGGTTTGTCTTCATGAAATGGTTCGTCAAAGGCCGGGTGAGCAATAATGACAACGCGGTGCTGGTAAATAGTTAGTAAGTTGTCTATTACTTGATTATCTTTATTCATTATTATTTTTCTACCGTCGCATATACGATTTTCAGATAACTTAGTTGGGCATTGGTTCAATTAAAGTTTGATAGTATTAATGCTGAACGAATTGATAGTAAATATATACGAAAAGGTAAGCACAGGTATAGTTTAGCGGTAGATACTACAGATATTGCTTAACAGCATAAAAATTCTATAGGTAGTGCCAATACACTTACCTATTTTACATAGCGCATAAAAATAACAAACGCTAAATGTTAGCTAGCTATTTCATTGATGCTGTTTAGTTAATGGGGTAATTCATATATTGCATGTTCCGGTTTATCCAATGGGTAATTGTATGGTGAACAAAAATATACTTGAAGTCGTTAATCCATCGAGCGCTGAAGTGCTGGCGCAATTGGATACTGATGATTGTAGTCGTGCTTTAGGCAAGATAAAGGCTGCGAAAGGATTATTTGGTGACCGCTCTCGTCAGCTAAAGCGGCATGAAAGGACAGCGATATTAGAAAAACTGGCTGTTGCTATCGAGTTAGACCATGAAGCTTTTGCGATAACAATTGCGCAAGAGGGGGGCAAACCGCTAATGGATGCCCGGGTTGAAGTGACTAGAGCAATCGCGGGAATTAAAATGGCGGTTGCCGCTGTTAACGAATATCGCGGCAAAGTCATTCCTTTAGGTCATCAGGCAGCATCAGCCGATCGGTTAAACTTCACCGAGGTCTTTCCTCGTGGCGTGGTACTCGCGTTTAGCGCCTTTAATCATCCACTTAACCTTATTATTCATCAAATAATTCCGGCTTTTGCGACTGGCTGCCCTTGCGTTGTTAAGCCTGCGCCAGACACACCTCTGTCGTGCCTACGACTAATTGAAGCAATGTATGCAGCGGGTGTTCCGCGAGACTATATTCAAGCGGTTATAACACCCGACTTAGATGTTGCCAGCGCATTGGTGCAAAGCTCACATATCGCTTTCTTTAGCTTTATAGGCTCGGCTAAAGTCGGCTGGATGCTGAGGTCTCAATTACAACCTGGGGTTCGATGCGCGTTAGAACATGGCGGCGTCGCGCCCTGTATTGTGGCGGCGTCTGCTGATTTAGATAAAGCGATACCGGCCATTACCAAGGGCGGTTTTTATCATGCCGGACAAGTGTGTGTTAGCACTCAAAGAGTCTATGTCGACAAATCAATTTATGCTAATTTTTGTAATCAGCTAATCGTTGCAGTAGCAGCACTAAATGTGGGTAATGCCACTGACGAACGGGTTCAAGTTGGACCATTAATTCGTTCGCAAGAGGCCGCGCGGGTACATG
>TARA_B110000902_G_scaffold67923_1_pt1 | contig 14863 bp, 13 predicted proteins | sample TARA_B110000902 | Tara Oceans TARA_B110000902 (sample SAMEA4398009) | marine metagenome | biome: Polar Biome; feature: [SRF] surface water layer (ENVO:00010504); material: water (ENVO:00002006), including particulate matter (ENVO:01000060) such as... | depth 5 m | reverse complement strand
ACACCTTAGGCCAGCACTAACGTAGGGCATATGCAAAGTGCCATTGGCCACAAGAATCAACTTACTATTTTTCTAAAAAGGAATAATTGAGAATATATATATAAGAGTATTGGCACTCATGTAAGAGAACCGAGAAAGCACATTGAAAATTTGAGAATTTATTTCTGACCTATACAAAATAAAACAAAGGACACCTTTGATATTGATGAAAATCAATGGAGACCTGAGTGGTATAGAACATAAATCATAACCATCTTTACGCAGCTAATACCTACGACCCAAAGCCAGTTTACTGTCATATTGCTCCCGATCGAGCAAAAAACCATTCAGATAATTGTGATTATCCCTAGTTTCTTTCAAGCATTGAACTTGCAATACTTGAAAGCCTGTTTCTACTATTGCTTTTTCACACTTTTATAAAGATGGAATCCAGTTTCCTACATAGTAAAAATAGAAACTCGCTTCAAATTATGTTTATGCTAACAAATACTAATAAATAACACAACTATGAAAAAACATTTCTTTACCTTACTATTCGTCATCTCTCTTTGTAATGTAGTTGCCCAGACACATACAATAGAAATCCATCAAAACAATAGAGTTGCTTCACTATTAATGTCAACTGAGGAATATGCCAATTGGAAATCCAATGATGAATTTAAAGACCCCGCTATTAGAGAGGCTTTATTTAAAGATATTTATAAAAAATTTGATGATGAATTTGACTTTATATTTTTAGTATTGAATGAAGATGAAAAACCAAGTGACTTACCTTTTGGAGAATTAATACAAGTCTCCAACGATGTCTCTGGAATTGGTTTGAGCATATTTGACAATAGCTCCAATTATGGATCATTAGGGAAATTAAAGGCAGTAATGCATCTTACGAGAAGAGATTATTTAAGATCAGGCCCATCCCTGCATGAACTGATGCATAATTGGGGTAATTTCGGAATAGATACGGAAGGTACTTTTAATGGAACTGATTTTTTCGGGTTTAAACCACATTGGGGAGTCACTGGAGGTAACTCCAAAGGACAATTAGGCGGTTTTAGCCAAAGCACACTGATTGACAATGGTTCTGGCTCCTATTCCGTTGAATCATTTGGCAGTTTTGCCAATGGAGGGAATAGTATTCCCTACAACCAATTGGAATTATATACAATGGGTATGATCCCAATTACGGATGTCGAAGACTTCGATGTGTTTACCGGAATCTCAAACACAAATTTTTCAGGAGATCCATATACTTTTAACGCCTCAGAAAGAACTACTTACACTTCTTCTTCATTAGAAACTTTATTAGGCCAACGCGTTCCTAGCCACACTGAATCCCAGAGAAATTTCAGAGCTTTGGTCATTGTATTAACAGATAGTCCGTTAACCAATGAGCAATGGGATATTGTGGATGAATCATCCGAGAAATTCAGCAGACCTTCATCCGATTTTTCACCTACATATAACTTTTGGGAAGCTACAAATGGATTGGGGACATTAAAAACAGATGACTTAAATACCACTTTAGGCATACCTGATTACACCTCAACTGAAAAGGTCGGTATTTATCCAAACCCAACAGATGATTATATTCAACTCCGCGGATTAGAAAATTCTGAGAGCTACACCATCTCTAATCTTGTTGGAAAAAATATTGTCACAGGGAATATAGACAACAATGAAAAGATTGATGTTAAGCATTTGAAAAGCGGAATTTATTTTATTTCTACAGAGACTGGAACAAGAATGAAGTTTATAAAGCAGTAACAGTGGCTAACCAGAGATACTATTGTTTACTAACTTAAACAACTAGCCGTATACAGACCGTCAAACCTCGCCTATTATCGCTCTGAACTCCTGCATCCCTTCACTACCCCCTTTTTGTATATGGATGACCTTATTGGGCACGTCTATTTTGTGGGTTATGTCATTGGGGTCTATCACATAAATAGGCACATGGGGGTTTGCTATAGTAACTAACCCAGCTGCCGGATATACTTCTAGACTAGTGCCAATAACCAATACTACATCTGCGGTTGACACCTGTTCTACAGCTGCTGGTATGAGGGGCACATCCTCTCCAAACCATACGATAAACGGGCGTATCTGGTGACCGTTTGGGCATTTATCTCCAAGGTTAATATCTTCAAAACCAATATCGTGTAGGTGTTTATGGCCAACAGAACTAAATGCTTTGGTTATTTCTCCGTGCAGATGCAGCACGTCTTGGCTGCCCGCTTTCTCGTGCAGGTTATCAATATTTTGAGTGATTATTTTTACCTCATACTCCTCTTGCAACTCTGCCAGTATACGGTGTGCTACATTGGGCTCTACGGCGGCTATATCTCTTCTTCGCTCATTATAAAAACGAAGTACTAGCTCCTTGTCTCTTTCCCACGCTTGCGGTGTTGCTACATCTCGCACATCGTATCCTTCCCACAAACCCCCTGCTCCCCTAAAGGTATTAATACCACTCTCGGCACTAATACCTGCACCACTTAAAACTACTAACTTTAATTTCTTTGCTGACGTCTTTTGAAGTTCCTTTGCACACATATTATTTTCAGTATTGAATCGTTATCTCAAAGATATAATCAAAATTAGTTGGCCCATCATAATTGGGCAACTTGGTATGGTCTTCACAGGCTTTTTTGACACGCTTATGGTGGGCAAACTTGGCTACGAATCGCTAGCTGCCGCAGGCATTTGCAATGGTGTTTTCTTTTTCATTAGTGTATTTCCCATTGGCGTATCTATGGCCTATGCTACAATAGTAGGCATACTGCAAGGCAAGGGCAAAACCTCCAGCTACAGGCTCTTAGCACGCGATAGTTTTATGACTACTATTGGTCTATCCATAGTAGCATCAGCTGTTATCTACGGCTTCGTTACTAATTTCTCTATACTGGGCCAAACAGCAGAAGTACAAGCACTTGCAGTGCCTTATATGACCTTGCTCATGTGGTCATTACTACCCATGATGGTATTTTTCTTTGCTAAAAATCTGTGCGATGGTTTCAGTTTTACGATTGGAGGAATGGTCATTACACTGGTAGCATTAGCACTCAATGTATTTCTAAACTGGGTATTTATCTATGGCAATCTTGGTTCTGAAGCCTATGGGCTAAATGGGGCTGGATACGCTACCATTCTATCCCGTATATTTTTAGCAGTAAGTATGCTGCTTGTTTTCTTTTATTCGAAACGAATCCCAATTTCTTGGAATCAGTTCATTGCGTCTTTCAGAGAGTCTAGACGCATATCATTTTACAAACGGATTTTTGCTATTGGTTTCCCATCAGGCTTACAGTACTTTTTTGAAGTAGCCGCATTTGCCGGAGCTGCAGTTATGGCTGGATGGCTCGGGGCCCAAGAGCTCGCAGCCCACAATCTAGCAATCACACTTGCATCTGTCACCTATATGTTTGCAGGAGGCATTTCTGCAGGCAGCAGTATCTGTGTGGCTAAAGCATACGGCAATAAGAACAAAGAAAACGTAAAAGCCTACGGATACAACGGTCTCAAACTTGGTTTTGTAGTCACCATTGTTTTTGCCCTTGGCTTCTATTTATTCAATCAACCCTTAGCGGCACTATTCACCTCAGAACCTGCTGTACTCAAAATGGGAGCAGAACTACTCATCATCGCAGCTATATTTCAACTTAGCGACGGCATACAAGCTGTAGGAGTAGGTATACTTAGAGGTATAGAAGATGTCTCCATGCCAAGTGCTCTTATATTTATTGCCTATTGGATTATTGCCATGCCTATAGGTTATTACCTATCGCACTATAGCTCACCCGATGCTGTGTACCATGGGGTCAACGGCATTTGGATTGGCTTGTGCATTGGGCTTACTATCTCAGCTGCATTTCTTTCCTATCGTTTTTATCATTTACTTCGTAGTAAATGAGAACTTCCATCTTTTACGCATTATTGCTCGTTGCTCTTAGTAGTATGGGACAAACAAGCTTGGGTATTATAGTAGAACCTACGCTTAATGTTACTCACATTGGTTTTGAGCCAAAAAACCTATCCGACTCCTTTAGCCGTATGAAATCTCATGGCTACACGGTCGGTTTTGGAATAGAAATACGCAAGAATATCAATCGTTTTCAGTCTTATTCTATTATTCCGGGGTTTCATCAAACCAATATACTAACTGAGTTAGAAAATTTACAGTTTATGGACGTAATACATCCACAACTACCGGAGGTAAGAGACTTAGCTTTTGCCGCAACTAAGCGAGCAGAAATACGCTACCGCCAAATGTATTTGGGATCTCAATTTCTGTACAATAAACAGCTGCAAGTAAGCGGTATTAATTCTAAACTAAAGCTAAATATAGGTGGAGGCCTGGGTGCATTCTTTTTAGTTTCTCACAATGCCAAAGTCAAAACAGAAGGGTTTGCCATTAATGGTAATTACACCACAATAATCAAGGATTCTACGGGGATAGAAATCAATCCTTTTCTATTTCAAGCATTGCTAATTGCTGATTTGACGATGGAGGTGCTACCCAGCACAATATTAGTAGCAGGAATAAAAGCAACGTTGCCTATTACGGCTACCACTTCGTCTCAGCCTAAAATGACCGTGTGGACACCTGCACTACGCATTGGCATTAGAAGAATATTGTAAATTTATCGCATCAGAAAAACCGCACCACTTGCCTCAAGCAATTCTACGCTAGAGGGAACAGGTTTTTCGTATCGAATGATAAAAAAATAATGATCACTCTTTGCTAAATCCTTTTTATAGATGCCGTTCCAGCCAAAATTTTCTGGCGTACTCTCGAATAACATTTCACCCCATCGATTGAAAATTTTCATACTCCTCAGAACAACATTTCCCGTAGGTCTGAATATATCGTTTAAGCCGTCACCGTTAGGTGTAAAGGCATTCGGAACGAATATGTCGCAAGCAAAAGGCAGAAAATTTAGATTAACACTATCGGTGAAAGTGCCACACTTATTGGTGACAGTAACACCATAAACACCCGATGAATTGAGCACACGTAAAGGGCCTGCAAAACCATCAGACCAGGTATATGTAGCCTCAGGAGTATACACGTTTATTTCTCTAAAACTGCCACCACAGAGCGTACTATCACTTCCCAGATCAAATAAAGGCGATGGTAAAACCTCCACCGCAATACTATCTCGATATTCACAGCCTCTTTCTGTGAGCTGTGCCCACAAAACACCACTACTAGTCACTTGAGTGAACGAGTCTGTGCTTCCTGTACTCCATGTAGCTGCTGCATTCCCTCTTACTACTCCTTTCTCAAAAGAAGCACCTTGACAAATTGTAGTATCGGCCCCTAACTCAAAAAATGGTCTTACATAAACTGTAGTAGTCAGCTCCGCGGTGTCCTTACATCCATCTACTTCTACCGCATACCTTACAGCATTCACTCCAAGTACCGTTGGCGTAAATATTCCTGAACCGTCTATGCCGTCTCCAAGCCAATCACCGTTCCCAATGTTGGCTAGTAATGTTACAGCAGAATCTCCCTCACAATAACTAGGATCTAAGGTTCCTATTGTATTATTTGGCTGTGGTACTACTACTACCGAATCTTCATAAAAATCATAACAACCAGAGCCGTCCAACGCTTCTAATGTGACATAGTATTTACCTATGGCCGCATAACTGTGCGTTACAGTGTTGCCCCCTTCTGTATTGCCATCTCCAAAATCCCAAGTACTCGCTACCGAAATATCCGTTGTTTGGTGATCGAAGTCAAAATTATTGCCAAGTAAACACATAGTCGTATCTAAAACCACAAGGTTTGTATCTATCGGTCTTGGCCTTACACGTACAATCATATCAAATGAATCTGTACAGTATTCTCTATCATTGAAAGAATTACCTACAGTAAATCTTACGGTATAGTTACCCGGTTGTGAATACGTTTTATCTACAAAATTGTCGTCGGTATTGAACTCTATGCTTCCATCGCCAAAGTCCCACTTTTTTTCCGTGAAAGAAAATCCTGTGGGCAGAAAACCATAATCGGATGTGTTCGTAAATTTAAAAAAATTGTTTGATCCATCGGGCTTAAAAAAGCACTGTTCTTGCGTGTTATCGACTATACTAGGATCCAATATAAACGATACATCTGGCTTTGGAGCTACTGTATCTTGTTTAATAATGACGGATTCACATTGCAACGAGCTAACCGTCAATTCTACATTATAAATATTTTTATTAAGATACGTATGACTAGCAAACTGCACAACGCTCGTGTTACCATCACCAAAACGCCAACTGTACGACAGAGCACCAGTGCCCGTTTGCACTACACTTGGTGTAAAATTAAATACGTTCCCATTTTCGCATTGGTAGGGATCATCAATCGTAAAATCTGCGGCAATATTTTCAGTTGTAACACTTGCCTCTGGGTAGCTTGCTGTAAGGTAATTAAATATAGTACCTGAGCCATTGTACTCAAATACAGAAAAATAATAGGTCGTATTCTTATCTAAATTAGTTACCGTAACAGAATTGCCCGTACCATTATACACGACATACTCTGTAGCACTAAACTGATGACCGGTACCGTAATTGGCACCCGAGAGATAAAAAACATTATTCGCAGGAATCAATGTGACAGCGGCTCCTTGTGAAGCGATAACTATACGCGAAGCTCCATTACCATTTGTCCAAGCAACATTAACCTCACTGCAATACTTATTGCCAAAAATAACATTGGTGGCAGCCATTGAGGGCGTTTGGGCAACGCCAACAACGGTCAAGCATAAAAACGCTATGAAACCAAGTATTTTTTTCATTTGGGTGCTCAAAGATAATACATCAAATGCTCAATAGTTATTGAATATTAATCGCATAGCAAATTAACCAAACGCATTGCTGCTATATACGTGCTACAATACCAAGAGGCAATATCTGATTCGTTCTTGATTTGAGGCACAATTCCGATATAACAACCTCTCTATTCGCAAAATAATCGGTCATCATATTTTGAATAATATAAGGAGACAACCCTAGAGAATATACATTGAGCACCATAAATCCATCGGCAGAAAGCAACTGAGAAACCTGCTCCAATAGCATACCGAGTTTCTCTTCCAGTTTCCAGCGTTCACCTTTGGTACCTATGCCATAGGCTGGAGGGTCTAGTATTATACCCTGGTATTTTTTGCCCCGTTTTACTTCGCGGCTTACAAACTTCAACGCGTCTTCTACCACCCACCGTATGTCTTTTAACTTGCTATGCTCTTGGTTCTCATTGGCCCAACTTACTACCTGCTTTATGCTATCTACGTGCACTACATCCACTCCTGCAGCTTTGGCCGCTAGCGATGCTCCACCGGTATAAGCAAATAGGTTAAGGACACTTGCCTTACCGCTAAGTTCCTTGCTTTTCTTATAGATATAGTCCCAATTTGCTGCTTGCTCTGGGAATATGCCCACATGCTTAAATTGAGTGAAATTCAATTTCATTTTGATAGAATCATCTCGAAGTCCGTACTTAAGAAACCATGGCTTGGGCTTGCCTTTTAGATTCCATTGCCCTTTGTGACTGCCTTCTTGTGCAAAAGCACCCGTTTGCATTGCTTCCCACTCCGCCTTACTCATACGAGCATTCCATATAGCTTGCGGCTCAGGACGAGCGAGTATATGCTGACCAAATTTTTCCAGTTTCATACCACTGCCCGAGTCTATAAGCTCGTACTCCCCGTTCCAATGCACTGGATATATTGCTTCTATCATACTTTTATTACTTCTTCTTTTTTTATTAGTGGCAAACCATTCATTCGTAAGAATATACTAGCGAGTGTTACCACATCTTTTTCGCAGTAGCTCCGTATTCTTTCTAAGTTCTTGTCTTGGTAGTAGACACTGTACACATCGCTACCATCTATATCGTCTTTGGGCGTATCTAGGTTGAATAAAGCAGCCAACAACTCCAATGAAGTATAGCTCTTAAAATCCCCAAACTTCCACAACTGCATGGTGTCCAGGTGTTTTACATCCCATGGCTTTTTACCTGCCAAATCGAGTATGTCTGGCATATCAATGGCATTCACCAAGATACGTCTGCATAAGTAAGGAAAATCAAACTCTTTACCATTGTGAGCACACAAGAAATGAGTTTTAGAATAGTAACTATTGGTCAGTAATTGGCAAAATTGTTTGAGTATTTCGCGTTCATCTTCACCGTAAAAAGTCTTTAATCTAAACGTTCGTTCACCTTCATTTTCTGAAATAAAACCAACTGAAATACAAATCACCTTTCCAAACTCTGCATAGATACCTGCTCTAGGATACAACTCCTCTGGGGTTTCGTCATCTGTAGCGAGTCTAGCTGCTTTTTTATCCCATAGCTTCTGCCACTGCTTATCTAAGTGTGCGTAGCTCTCTGCTTGTGGCACCGTTTCTATATCAATGAATAGAATGTCTTGCAAGAATTGGTTACCAACTTCCACCAGCACCTCCTCCTCCAAAACTACCACCACCAAATCCGCCGCCGAAACCGCCACCACTACTGCTGCCGCCGAAACCGCCGCCTCCAAAGCCGCCACCCATCCATATGGATGGTCTGCCGCCTCGTCCTCTGCTACGTGGTGTATTATAGTCGTACGTGCTGCCATTGTTGCCACCACTACTAAATAAAAAAATCACTATTATCATAATGACTACAATCACCCAAGCGGGCATGCCTTCTTTGGGACCTTTTCGGCCTCCTTCATTGACAAACTCACCTTCCAAATGCTGTATAATAACATCGGTAGCCTCATGAAAACCTCTGCCGTATTGTGTTTTCTTAAAACTTGGTTTTAACTGACTTTCTACTACCCTCTTGGCATATATATCGGGCAACGCACCTTCGGCTCCTCTTCCTACTTGAATAAAAACCTTCCTATCCTGTATGGCTGCGTATATAAGCACTCCGTTATCCTTTCCTTGGCCACCTATGCCCCAAGCCTCTGCCAGTCTGTAGCTATAGTCAAACACATCGTCCCCGTCTAAGGTATTCTCCGTTACGATGACTATTTCTGTAGATGTACTATCGTAGTATGACTTTAATTTTCGGAGTAGAAAAAGTTCTTGGTCAGCATCTAGCACATTAGCATAGTCTTGTACCCAACGTCTACCTGTAGGTACAGGCGGCACTTTTTTAGCCCACGCAGACCCTGTAGCGAGCAGTAGAAGTAATACGATCCCCTTTCTAACCATAACTTATTTCGTTTGGCAATTCATTTTCATCATCACTTTCATACGGGAAAAAGGCCTTAAGTTGGTCGCCAACTTCTTCTATTCCTTCGCACACACCAGCCACCAGTTCTCCCTCAGCAAATCGTGACTTCATCTTGTCCTTGGTAGTATCCCAAAAACCTACAGGCACACGTGTATTGATGCCTACATCTCCCACTATGGCAAATTTCTTTTCCTTCATTGCTACATAAATGAGCACACCATTTCGCCCTTTGGTCTCATTCATCTTGAGGTGACCAAAGAGGTTTTTAGCTTTAAAAAGAGGATCGGTTTTGCACCATTTGTCTATGTGTACCCGTATCTCTCCTGATGTGTTGAGCTCTGCTGCTGCAATAGCCTCTAGTACTTGCCTCTCTTGGTTGGGATTAAGAGGTTCCCATTTCCATATACTCATTAGAATAGTGTAGCGTGCACCTTAAAATTTTACTTTTGGAGCTTTTTCACTACCTGAGTCCGCATCAAAATAATCACGTTTCTCCTTGTCTCCAGCAAACCAGCTTCCGGGTATTTTCTGGATGTATGAGTTATACCCCTTAACACTCCCATTGTACTTTGTCCTAGCTGTATTTATCCTATTTTCTATCCCTTCTAACTGAGCTTGAAAATCTCTAAAAGCGTCCGTAGCTTTAAGCTCTGGGTAATTTTCTACTGAGATATTAAACATCATTCTAGCTTGACTCTGTAGTTGTTTTTGGGCAGCATAAAACGTAGCCAAAGCATCTTTATCTCCTAGCATAGCCTCTGTAGGCTCTTGTATTCCTGCACGTGATTTAGCTATCGATACAAACGTCTCATTTTCAAACTCAGCAGCTCCTTTTACCGTATTTACAAGGTTGTCTACTAAGTCTAGTCTTCTCTGGTAAGATGACTCTACATTAGCCCACGCCTCATTCACAGACTCTTCTTTATCCACTATCGTATTGGGTGGCCAGCAAGAAGATAACAACACCGTAATGCTCAATAGAGCCAATAGATTCAATACGTTTCTCATTTTTTGTTTCTTAAAATTCTTGTGCACAAATGTACCTTTTGATAGCAAAAAAATAACATTGAATCTATGTTCTCCGCCATTTATTGGTTTAATTTTGTCAAAAGTGAAGGCTAAACAACTGGACTATATCAATATCGGATTGATGATTCTCTCATTTATCTTTGCTGTGAAATTGCCTTTTCATGTTTTCTTGCTTTCATACGCCATCTTAGGACCACTGCACTACCTTACAGAAATCGGCTGGTTGGACAACAAAAATTACTTTACCACCAATAAAAAAGATGCATGGATTCTCGTACTCCTCTGTGCTATGCTCACCTTTGGCTTTGCATATCATCAGTTTGGCAACTTTAGTACCACTGCAGGTTGGAATGAATTGATACAAAATTCTTGGTTTAAACCTATCTCCGACTTCTTACTCCAATACGAGCGTAGCTTCATATTCATGGCATTCTATACTGCTATGCTCATGACTTTTGTGAAGAAAACAGAGCTACGATACCCTTTAATGGCAGTAGGCCTAATTGCCGCATATTTCCTTAATGGTATTAATGCCTATACGATGATAATCGGCGTAATGTTACCTACCGTAATACACGTATATGTTTTCACCGGAGCGTTCATCCTATACGGTGCACTAAAAAGCAAAAGTGTCTCTGGCTATATTAGTCTGATGGTCTTTTTGGCTATATTATTTTTCATCGTGTACCAACGACCAAATGCCGCAGACTATGCACTCACTGGCTACTGGCTCGATGCTATGCGTAGCAGCAAATTTGTAGAACTCAATGGTGCCATTGCCACCTTCTTAGGATGGAGCAAGCCTGGCAACTACATTACCTCACAAGGCATGCTATCTACCGTGGCAATTAAAATGCAAATCTTCATTGCCTTTGCATATACCTATCACTACCTCAACTGGTTTAGCAAAACCAAAGTAATAAACTGGCACAAAGTTTCTAAGGTAAAACTCCTTACGGCGGGTCTTATATGGATAGCCTCTATTGGCTTGTATATTTACGATTATAAACTAGGATTGGCTGCATTATTTTTCCTGAGTGTTTTGCATGTTTTCTTAGAGTTTCCGCTCAATCATCTCACCTTTGTGGGCATATACAACGAAATCAAAAACAGAATTCGACCTACAAAATGAGACTACTCTCTTCCATACTAACTCTATGTGTAGTATCCACCGTTTGGGCACAGTTCACCGAAGATTTTAGTGATGGGGATTTCACAATAAATCCGACATGGAGTGGTAATGTTGCAAAATTCACCATAGAAAACGAAGAGTTAAGGAGCAACTCAAACGATGTTTCTGACCTATTCTACCTAAGTACAGCGAGTAGTGCTGCTCAAGGTGATTTGGAATGGAGATTTAGGGTCAACATGAAATTGAACACTTCTGGGGCCAACTATACAGATGTCTTCTTAATGGCTGATAAAGCTAATCTTTCGACCGTAACAACCGGTTATTTCCTTCGAATAGGCAATACCAAAGATGAAATTTCGCTCTACAAAATAGTGGCTGGCACAGAAACCCAACTCACGGATGGGAGCGATAACAAGACACACAATAAAAACATACGCATAAAGGTCACCAAAGGAGCATTTGGATCATGGGCTGTAAGTGCCGACTACTTGGGCGGAGAGGCTTACGAGCTAGAAGGTACTGCAATAGATAACGATGTGACATCTAATGCATACTTTGGCTTTCTAATAAAGCAGAGCACGACCAGTTTTCATCTCAAGCATTATTTTGACGATATATATGTAGGTAATCTGATTGTAGACACCCAAAAACCTGCCATCCTCACTACTATAGCCACCAATAAAAACACTATATCCCTCTCCGCAAATGAAGCGGTAAACACATTGGGCACGGTTTTCTCGCTAAACAAAGGATACGGCTCGCCAGACAATGTGGTTGAAAATAGGAATGAGATTACACTAAGCTATACAAACAACTTAGTGAATGACAATTACGAACTAACTATAAAACTACTAAGTGACCTTGCAGGCAACCGATTAGACACCGTTGTAAAATTCAGCTACTTGCAACTTGAAATACCACAGGCTGGGGATGTACTAATCAACGAAATATTTGCCGATCCTACCCCTAAAATTGGTCTTCCTGGTGCCGAATACGTGGAAATAGTAAACTATTCTACGCATACTTTCAATTTAGAGAATTGCACGTTTAGTGATGGTGGCACACCAGCGTCTTTACCCAAAAGTCAAATAGCTCCTGGGGATTATGCCCTACTTGTAAAAGACGGGACTGAAGTTTTTTTTGCGGCCTACACCAACGTAATTCCCGTAAGTGGATTCCCCGCGTTAAACAATAGTGGAGATGCTCTTGAACTCAAAAACGCGAATGGCGAGCTCTTAGACGCCGTGACATATACAGACGATTTTTATAGAAATAGTGATAAAAAAGATGGAGGGTATGCCCTCGAGAGAATAAGCTTTGTAAGCGACTGCTCTGCTGCCAGCAACTGGATAGCTAGTACAGCCCCGAGCGGAGGAACACCCAGTGTGATCAATTCTGTCTTTGGTAAAAACCCAGACAATACTGCTCCACAGCTACTTGGTGCAATAATCATAGGCAGTAATAACATAGAGCTTTTGCTCAATGAAGAACCTACAGGAACTTTCGATTTTGACATTACTAACTTCACCTTAGAACCCAGTAGTGAGCAACCGACGAACGTCATATTTACCCAAGCAATCAATACCATTACGCTCACGTTTGCTTCTACATTAGAAGTCAATACCATATACCAACTGCGTATAGCAAGCCTAGAAGATTGTGTTGGTAATTCGCGTACAGATATTAACACCGAGCTGGTAAGCACATCCCCAGCGGTAATGGGCGATTTACTCATCAACGAACTTCTTTTTAACCCAAAAGAAGATGGCGTGGACTTTATAGAAATCTACAATGCGAGCAAAAAATACATTGACCTAAGTACCCTTAGCGTAGCGAGATATACCGATGAACGCGAAATTGAAGTCGACGTATCACCCAACAAGGAGATTCTTTATCCAAGAGAATATGTTGCCATTTGCATCGATTCTAACGCGATTAAAACAGCATACAAAGCCGCTCGCAATTTGGTACAACTAAAATCTCTACCTCCTATGAGCAACGATGATGGTACTATTCTACTCCTTGACTATTCAGGATCAGTACTTGATTCTGTGAGGTACAGCGAAGATCAACATTTTGCCTTACTTAGTGATGTGAACGGAGTGAGCTTAGAGCGTATTAATTTTGAAGGAAAAAGTTACGACCCTAGCAAATGGCATTCTGCAAGTGCAAGTGTTGGTTTTGCCACTCCAGGATATGAGAATTCGCAATTTGTAGATGTATCTGCTGTGGAAGGAAAAATCCATTTACAACGTAACACATTTTCGCCAGATGCAGATGGATACGAAGATTTATTGATCATAAGCTATGATCTGAATACGAATGGGACTGTGCTAAACGGTTATGTGTATGACCTAGCAGGAAGACTCATTTACCAACCCGTCAATAATAAAACACTAAGCAGTAGCGGATTTGTTTCTTGGGACGGGATAATAGAAAATGGCACCAAAATACCAGTAGGCAACTACATCATATTGCTAGAAGCATTTAATCTTGACGGAAAGACATCACGTAAGAAACTTGCATTTAGCGTTTTAGGAAATTTTTAAAAGAAAAACAATGCTCACTACAGAAGCTACCAGCAACCACGACGACTTAGACCAAAAATCTACTTTGGAACTCTTACAAGGGATGAACCAAGAAGACAAAACAGTACCTCTTGCCATAGAAAAAGAGCTCGATAGCATACAAGCCCTTATAGATGCTGCGTATACCAAAATGCTAAATGGAGGTAGACTTTTTTACCTTGGAAGTGGCACAAGTGGAAGACTCGGAATAGTAGATGCTAGCGAGTGTCCTCCTACCTACGGCGTGCCACAAGGACTGGTAGTAGGGATAATAGCGGGAGGAGACCCTGCTATACGTGAAGCAGTAGAAGACGCAGAAGACGATCCTCTGCAAGGATGGTACGACTTACAAGAGCATTCTATAAGCAAACGTGATTTTGTAATAGGAATAAGTGCCAGTGGTGGAGCACCTTATATACTAGGAGCCCTAGACCAATGCAAAGCAAATGATGTGGCCTGTGGTGCACTATCTTGCAATACGAACAGTAAAATAGGCGAAATAGCAGACCATAAGATAGAAGTGGTAGTAGGTCCAGAATACGTAACAGGAAGCACCCGTATGAAAAGCGGTACGGCTCAAAAACTAATACTCAATATGATAAGCACAAGCCTAATGGTAAAGCTAGGTCACGTGCAAGGCAATAGCATGGTGGACATGCAGCTGAGTAACAAGAAGCTGGTGATTCGTGGCACACGAATGATAATGGAGCAAACTGGACTAGATGAATATACTGCGAAAGACCTCTTACTCAAAAACGGCAGTGTGCGAAAAGCGGTGGAAGCTGCCGGGAGGTGGTAAGGTACGATATATGTAAAACACGAACTGTGGATAGTTGGTTTTCGGGTTGCGACACTAAAAAAACCCCAATTCGATATAACACTAGGTAGAGGAGTTTGTTCCTGTGATAA
>TARA_B110000902_G_scaffold49191_1_pt1 | contig 14874 bp, 8 predicted proteins | sample TARA_B110000902 | Tara Oceans TARA_B110000902 (sample SAMEA4398009) | marine metagenome | biome: Polar Biome; feature: [SRF] surface water layer (ENVO:00010504); material: water (ENVO:00002006), including particulate matter (ENVO:01000060) such as... | depth 5 m | reverse complement strand
AAAAATAAGACAATATTATCACTTCCTTCTAAATTATAAAAAGGATGCTCTGGAGCAATGTGTTGCAACCCAACACTTGCTTTTCCATCCACAAATTCTGCCACATATTTTAAACGACAGTTTTTATCTTTTGCTGCTTTATATATGTTTTTAAAATGCCCTTCATTTTTTGTTAGGGAAGCATAGAAATCTTTATTATTCGTGGTTTTTAGACTTTCTTCAGTTAAGAAAGAATTGTTAGAAATAGCTTCTAATTCTAATTGATATCCACTTTCTCTAGCTAGAATTAAAATTTTTCTAGCAACATCAACACCGCTCAAATCAATTTTTGGATCGGGTTCTGTGTATCCTTCTTTTTGAGCTGCGGCAACCACATCACAAAATGATACATTTTCGTCAAAATTATTGAAAACAAAATTTAAACTTCCAGACAATACTGCCTGAATTTTTTGAATGCGATCTCCGGAGGTAATTAAATTTTTAAGAGTATCTATAATTGGTAAACCAGCACCAACATTTGTTTCGTACAAAAACGAAGCATTGTACTTTCTAGAAACTTCTTTTAATATCTTATAATTACTAAAGCTAGAAGCACATGCAATTTTATTACAAGTTACTACAGAAATACTTTCACGTAAGTAATTTTCATACACTTCAGAAACTTGCTGATTTGCCGTGTTGTCTATGAAAACACTGTTTCTGTTATTGCATTCTTTTACTTTTTCGCGAAAGAGTTCTAAGGTAGTGGGGTCTCCATTTTCTAAATTTTCTTCCCAGTTATCTAAGTTGATGCCATTGGCATCAAAAAACATTTTTCTAGAATTAGAAATTCCGATAACTCTAATATTTAACTTTAGGTTTTCCTTTAAAAACTTTTTTTGTTGCTGCACTTGTGCTAAAAAACGTTTGCCAACATTACCTACTCCAGTTACAAATAAGTTTAGTTGTTTGATTCTTTCTTCAAAAAATTGTTCATGTAAAATATTTAATGCTTTTTTTGCATCCTTTTTATTGATAACAGCAGAGATGTTTTTTTCGGATGAGCCTTGCGCAATAGCTCTAATATTTACGTTATTTTGTCCTAAAGCACTAAACATTTGTCCACTTAAACCTTGGTGATTTTTCATACTTTCGCCTACGACAGCGATAATTGCCAAATTGTTTTCTACAATAATTGGTTTTATTTTCTTTCTTTCTATTTCGCTGCTAAAAGTTTCGTCTAGAAGTTCTTTTGCTTTTGAAGCATCATTTTCATAAACACCCACACAAATTGAATGTTCAGAAGAAGCTTGTGTTATGAAAACAACATTTATTTTTTGTTGTGAAAGTGTTTCAAACAACCGCTTAGAAAAGCCAGGAATACCAACCATTCCTCCACCTTCTAGAGTAATTAAGCTAATGTCTTCAATATGTGAAATCCCTTTGACCTCATTCCCGTTTTTAGGATTTTTACAGATTAAGGTTCCTAATTGCGCTGGATTAAATGTGTTTTTAATTCGAATTGGAATTCCTTTTCTTAAAGCAGGTTGAATGGTCGGTGGATATAAAACTTTTGCTCCAAAATGAGACAATTCCATTGCTTCTTCATACGAGATTTCCGAGATGGGATATGCTTGTTTAACAACACGAGGGTTTGCAGTAAACATGCCAGGAACATCCGTCCAAATTTGTAATTCTTCCGCGTTTAAAGCTGCTGCATAAATAGAAGCAGAAAAATCAGATCCACCTCTACCTAATGTAGTTACTTCTCCCGAAATATTAGAAGAAATAAAGCCGCCTAAAACGGTCACCTGATGTTTATTTTCTTTAAAAAAAGAGTTGATTTTTTCGTTGGTAATTTTAAAATTTACCTGCGCATTTAAATAGTAATCATTTGTAATTATTAATTCTCTACTTTCTTTGTGGGCCGCATCAAATATTTCTTTTGCAGCATTTGCAATAATGTAGGAAGATAATCTTTCGCCAAAACTACATACTTTTCCGAGTGTTTTATTTGATAATTCTTGTAATAAAAAAACACCTTCAAACATAGAAGATAGTCTGTCAAATAAATAAGTAACTTCATTTGAAACAGCTGTTTTATTGGTAACAATCAAAGCATCAATAATCTGATAATGCACTGCTTTAACGGTCTCTAAAATTTCTTTAGTAATCTGTATATCCACCAAAGCACTATTTGCAGCAGCTAAGAGTTTGTCTGTAGTTTTTCCAAATGCGGAGACCACCACTGCAATTTTATGGTTTTTAGATTCGCTAGCAACAATGGCTAAGACCTTTTGTATGTTTTCTGAGTTTGCGACAGACGAACCGCCAAATTTTAATACTTTCATTGGTGATGAATAGTTTGTGTAATTTATTCTTTTACTGATTGTATTCCGATATAATTCGAAATTATATATGACCTAAGTTGATATGAATATATAAAACCCTTAAAGGGTAATCGTATTTGAAGAGGTGCGCAGAATGCTATCCATAGAAATGCCAACCATAGAAATAGTTTGAATGCCTTTTATGTTTGAATTTAGAGTATGCACGCAGCAAAAGTATTCTTTATATTTAATTTGCACTTATAAAATATAAATTTTTTTATAAAATAGCATAATTAATGTGTTTTTGACAAAATGAGTGCGCTAAAATTAAGAATTGCAAACTACTTCGTGAATAAGATTGCTTTTTCTTTAATAATCTCAGCAATTGATTTATTTTCAATTTTACTTTCTAACCAAGATAAAATATCTAAATACAAGAATGCTCTTTTCTCATATGGATGGTTTTCAAACTTTTTTAATTTAAAGTGAATTTTTTTAAACTCGTTTTTAATTTCATGCGGAAAGACATCACTTAAATCTCTAATAGAACTCAGAAAAACTTTTTGAACCTCTTGCAGATTTTCCATTTTTAATAAGAACTTATAGGTATCTACAAATTGTCTTTCTAAATCGTAATCTAAACCGCATTCATAATGTGCTATTAAATTTAAAATACGTGCAAAACACTGTAAATCTCCTGCCGCATTTAAGTCTTTAGATCGAATAATTTTTTGCAAATATGCAATGCAAAGTTTATTCTTGCCCATTCCAAAGTACAAGCAAGCAATTTTGTAATACAGTAAAATAACGTAATGATTGTCTAATCTATTTTTATATTTTTCAATTTTCGAATTAATTATATCTACTAAATACTCTCCTTCCTTAAAAGAACCTTCTAAAAAGTGAAAGTGCAATTTGTTGGAATAAAAGTAGAGGAAAATTAGTAACTCTGTATTTGTATTTAAAGGAATTACTTTGTTTTCAATTTCTGTTTCAAAAGCTTTTAACTGTGCTTTAAAGGTGGAAGCTTTTTTCACTAAAAAGGAAGCTTCCAGTAAGTAGTTTTTAGATTTTAAATAAAAAACTGGATGTATATTAATTAATTTAGAACTGTTAAATAAATTGACACATTTGCTCGCATATTTATAGCTTAATAAAAAATCTTGAGTTAAAAAACTACGCCATAAATGCGCTTTGTACAACCATAATTTTTCTCTAAACCCCAGTGTATTAAAGTCATATTTTGGCATTTTATCATTAAAATAAGTCTCCACAAATTGCACCTCTTTCTCGTTTTTTACATAGCCTTTTTGCAATAAATGGCTATATAGCTGCAAAGACAAGTTAGAGAGTTTACTCGCAATTACATTTTGTTGACTTAGTTCTTTGGCTTGCACAGAAAGTTGATCTGCTCGGTTACTTAAACTTCTTGTAATATATTGTGTTTCGATCACTTTTTCAAGTTCTACAATCTCATAAGCAATATTCTTTTCTTCATTTTCTAAAGCCATATTTTTGGCTTTTTCTAAGAGTTTTAAACTTTGTTTGTACAATCCTTTTTGATACAAAACGGTTGCAAAATCTAATTGTTCTCTAATTTGAATACGCACATTTTTGTGTGCAGGGTTTAAACGAAGACTTATTAATATCTGTTTGTATAAATGTGCTTTTAGATTGGAGAGTTGCTGCTTAGAAACAATTCCACTTCCTATAATTATTTTCTCATCATATACTTTTAATTTTTCTAAAAACTTAAATAAAGAGAAAAATTTAGCATCAATATTTCCATCTAATCTTCCCACATAGAGATTAAATTGTCTCTTTTCAGACTTCGTTAAAGACTTAATTAGTACAAAAAGAGCATCATTTTGTTGATTGGCGGATGTAATAATTTTGCTCATAATATATTGATAATCAATTTTTTAATTATTATTGATTTGTTTTAGAAATCGTATGTAACTAGCTATTAATTACTGAATGGAGTATGCAAGATATATATTTGATTTATAAAATAGGCAATCTTTACATAAATTATGCAAGACAATCAAGTACAAATTTTTGATACAACTCTTAGAGATGGAGAGCAAGTTCCTGGGTGTAAATTAGATACAACTCAGAAATTAGTAATTGCTGAACGGCTAGATTTATTGGGTGTAAATGTAATAGAAGCTGGTTTTCCAGTATCGAGTCCTGGTGATTTTAAATCGGTTTCTGAAATATCAAAAATTATAAAAAATGCAACAGTCTGCGGCTTAACAAGAGCTGTAGAGAATGACATAAAAGTAGCTGCAGCAGCTTTGAAATATGCAAAATTTCCGAGAATTCATACGGGTATTGGAACAAGTGATTCGCACATAAAGTTTAAATTTAATTCTACGAGAGAAAAAGTAATAGAGCGCGCTATTAAAGCAGTTGCGTATTCGAAGACTTTTGTAGAAGATGTTGAATTTTATGCAGAAGATGCAGGTAGAACAGACAATGCTTTTTTAGCGAAAGTTTGTGAAGAAGTTATAAAAGCAGGTGCAACTGTATTAAATATACCAGATACAACAGGATATTGTTTGCCAGAAGAATACGGCGCAAAAATAAAATATTTACGTGAAAATGTGCGAGGCATAGAAAATGTAATTCTTTCGTGTCATTGTCATAATGATTTGGGCATGGCAACTGCCAACTCAATTGCGGGAGTTATTAATGGTGCACGTCAAATTGAATGTACAATTAACGGAATTGGAGAACGCGCAGGAAATACTGCGTTAGAAGAAGTGGTCATGATCTTAAAACAACATCCGTATTTAAATTTAGAAACAAGCATCAATACAAAGTTGTTGTATGACACAAGTATTTTGGTTCGTGAAAGTATGGGAATGCCAGTGCAACCAAACAAAGCAATTGTGGGTGCAAATGCGTTTGCACACAGTTCTGGAATTCACCAAGATGGTGTGATAAAAAATAGAGAAACCTATGAAATTATGGATCCTGAAGATGTTGGTGTTGTAGAGAGTGCAATTATTTTAACAGCTAGAAGTGGTAGAGCAGCATTGGCTTACAGATCAAAAAAGATTGGTTATGAATTAACTAAAGTACAATTAGATATTGCGTATGATGCATTTTTAAGGAAAGCAGACAAGCAAAAAGAAGTAAAAGACGAAGACATTCACTATATTATGAAGGAAGTAAATAAAATATCTAAAATAGCAGTAGCATAATAATTTTATAGCAGTACAAACATGAAATATACAATCGCAGTAATCCCCGGAGATGGTATTGGACCAGAAGTAATTAACCAAGCAAAAAAAGCATTAGATGCGGTTGCTGAAGTGTACGATCATATTTTTTTATACAAGGAGGCTCAAATGGGTGCCTGTGCTATTGATGCATGTGGAACTCCTTTGCCAGAAGAAACGATTACTATTTGTAAAGAGGCAGATGCTATTTTATTTGGTGCTATTGGAGATCCTAAATATGACAATGATCCTACTGCTAAAGTAAGACCAGAACAAGGTCTTTTAAAGTTACGACAAGATTTAGGGCTGTTCTGTAATGTAAGACCTGTAAAAGCTTTTGACAGTTTGATAAAAAATTCTCCATTAAAAAGAGAGATTATTAAAGGGACTGATATTGTTATTTTTAGAGAGTTAACAGGTGGTATTTATTTTGGAAAAAAAGAATTGAGTGCAGATGGGCAGTCTGCCTTTGATGTTTGTTCTTACTCAGTTCAAGAAATTTCTAGAATTACCCATTTGGCTTTTAAAGCTGCACAAAATAGAAGTAAAAAAGTAACTTTAGTTGACAAAGCAAATGTTTTAGAAACTTCTCGTTTATGGAGGAAAACGGTTACAGAAATAGCAACACAATACAGCGATGTAAAATTAGAGTATTTGTTTGTAGATAATGCGGCGATGCAGTTAATTTTAAATCCGAAGCAATTTGATGTAATTCTCACTGAAAATCTGTTCGGAGATATTATTTCTGACGAAGCTAGCGTTATTGGTGGTTCAATTGGTTTATTAGCTTCCTCTTCAATTGGTAAAGAAAATGCTTTATTCGAACCAATTCATGGTTCTTTTCCACAAGCAAAAGGAAAAGACATCGCAAATCCTTTAGCGTCAATCTTATCCGCGGCAATGCTTTTAGAGCATTTAGGTTTAGATGAAGAGGCAAATGCGATAGAGAGAGCAGTAGAAAAATCTTTAATTTTAGGGATTACAACAGAAGATATAAAAGGTAAAAATAAATATTATGCTTCCACTTCTAAAGTAGGAGATTTTATTGCAGACTATATCACAAATCAAGAAGATAGTAACATGAATTTCATGAATATCCATGCAGGCCAAAGTACAATTATTTAAAAATAAAAATTTTATTAGAAGAATGAATGTATTCCTATTAAACAGTATTTCTATAAGTAGTGTCGTCGTATTTATTATGACATGACCATGTGGAATACTATTTATATTTTATAAATAAACCTTCCACAAAAATGGAAGGTTTTTTTTATTTTATTTCAAGGATTGAATGTCATTATTATTACGGGTTAAGTTATTGTAAATAAGATATTTAAGTATTTTTTTAAACATATGAATTTAAACGTTCTTATTGCGTTTTAAAGAGCGAAAATAGAGAAAGTTAGTAATTTCGTAAATAAATTGAAGAGCACCATAAATGGAATTAAATAAACATAGCAAAAGGTTAACTCAAGACGAATCTCAACCAGCTTCACAAGCAATGTTGTATGCCGTAGGTTTAACAGATGAAGATATGAGCAAAGCTCAAGTAGGTATTGCGAGCACAGGTTATGACGGGAATCCTTGTAATATGCATTTGAACAATTTGGCTGCTGAGGTGAAGGTTGAATCTAAAATAGCAGGTTTAGTTGGGTTAGGGTTTAACACAATTGGTGTATCAGACGGAATTTCGATGGGAACTTCTGGAATGAATTATTCGCTAGCTTCAAGAGATATTATTGCAGATTCTATAGAAACAGTGATGCATGCCCAAAGTTACGATGCATTAATTTCTGTGGTGGGTTGTGATAAAAATATGCCAGGCGCTGTAATTGCAATGTTGCGTTTAAATCGTCCGTCAATTATGATGTATGGTGGTACCATTGCATCCGGAAATTACAAAGGAAAAAAACTAAATATTGTATCTGCTTTTGAAGCTTTAGGGCAAAAAATGGCAGGGGAAATTGAAGAAGAAGAATATCGGGAAATTATTAAAAGAGCCATTCCTGGAGCTGGAGCTTGTGGCGGAATGTATACCGCAAATACAATGGCTTCGGCAATAGAATGTATGGGTTTTGCATTGCCTTACAATTCATCAATACCTGCAGAAAATCCCAATAAATTATCAGAAGCAGAAAGAACTGCTTTGGCAATAAAAAAGCTATTACAATTAGATTTAAAACCCTTAGATATAATTTCTAAAAAGTCTTTAGAAAATGCCATTACTATTGTAAATGCCTTAGGAGGCTCTACCAATGCAGTTTTACATTTTTTAGCGATTGCGCATGCTGCGGATATTGATTTTACCTTAGAAGATTTTCAAAGAGTAAGTGATAGAACTCCTTTAATTGCAGATTTAAAACCCTCAGGAAAATACTTAATGGAAGATGTTCACAGTATTGGAGGCACGCCTGCAATCATGAAATATCTTTTAGATAATGGCTATTTACATGGCGATTGTTTAACGGTTACAGGGAAGACGTTGTCAGAAAACTTAGCAAGTGTAATCCCGATGGAATTTGATGAACAAGATGTAATTTATCCAAAAGATAAAGCATTAAAATCTTCAGGAAATATTCAAATAATCTATGGAAATCTCGCAACTGAAGGTGCAGTAGCAAAAATCTCTGGAAATGAAGGATTACTTTTTGAAGGGAAAGCAGTTGTTTATGACGGTGAGCAGGCTGCAAATACAGGTATTGTAGCTGGAGAAGTAGCAAAGGGAGATGTCGTTGTTATTAGATATGTTGGACCAAAAGGAGGTCCGGGAATGCCAGAAATGCTAAAACCGACATCATTAATAATGGGTGCTGGTTTAGGAAAATCGGTTGCGCTAATCACAGATGGTCGTTTTTCTGGAGGAACGCATGGTTTTGTTGTGGGACATATTACACCAGAAGCGCAATCTGGAGGCACCATCGGAATTTTAAAAACAGGCGATACAATTAAAATTAGTGCAGAAGACAATTCTATAAATGTTTTAATTTCTGAGGAGGAAATCGCAGAAAGAAAATCAAAGTGGGTTGTACCCCCATTAAAACACAGGAAAGGAATTTTGTATAAATACGCAAAAATGGTAGCGTCAGCATCTAAAGGATGTGTTACAGACTTGTAAATTAGAACAACAAATAAAAATAAGAAGTAAATAAAAAAGTCAATTAGGTCTTTCTTTTTACTTTCTATTCTTTGATATAAAAATAAAATAATATGGAAACACAAACCATAAATCAGATGAAAACAAGCACAAAAGCTACCGAAAGAATTTCGGGTAGCGAGGCAGTTGTGCGATGTTTAATTGCTGAAGATGTAAAAATAATTTATGGATATCCTGGTGGAGCAATTATGCCAGTGTATGATGAATTATACAAATATCAAGATCAAATTCACCACGTTTTAGCACGTCATGAGCAAGGTGCCACGCACGCAGCACAGGGTTTTGCAAGAATTTCTGGTAAAGTAGGTGTTGCCATCGCAACCTCGGGTCCAGGAGCAACCAATTTAATTACTGGAATTGCGGATGCACAAATAGACTCGACACCATTGGTGTGTATTACAGGGCAAGTTGCGTCGCATTTGTTAGGAAGTGATGCGTTTCAAGAAACAGATATTGTGGGTATTTCAACACCGGTAACCAAATGGAATTGCCAAGTAACCAAAGCAGCAGATATTCCAGCGGCATTGGCAAAAGCATTTTATATTGCAAGAAGCGGAAGACCCGGTCCTGTTTTAGTAGATATTACAAAAGACGCTCAGTTCGAAGAGTTCGATTTTGCGTACGAAAAATGCACTAAAATAAGGAGTTACATTCCAATTCCAAAAACGGTAGCAGGCACTTTAGAAGCCGCTGCAAAATTGATTAATGAAGCTAAAAAGCCATTAATTATTTGGGGGCAAGGAGTGGTTTTAAGTGAGGCGGAAATCCAATTTAAAGCAGTAGTGGAAAAAGCAGGAATTCCTGCAGCTTGGACAATTTTAGGTGCTTCAGCGCTTCCAACTGCACATGCATTAAATGTTGGAATGTTAGGAATGCATGGTAATTATGCACCAAATAAGTTAACCAACGAATGTGATGTTTTAATTGCAATCGGTATGCGTTTCGATGATCGAGTTACTGGGAAGTTAGACGAGTACGCGACCCAAGCAAAGGTGATTCATTTCGAAATAGATCCAGCAGAAGTAGATAAGAATATAAAGACAGATGTGGCTGTTCTAGGGGATGCAAAAGCAACCTTAGCTGCTATTTTACCGCTTATTAATGAAAACACGCATCAAGCATGGCATCAGCAATTTAAGGATTTATATGAAATTGAATATGAGAAAGTAATCAAAGGAGACATCCATCCAACGAAAGAAGGATTAACGATGGGTGAGGTAATTAAAGAAATCAATATTCAAAGCAAAGGTGAAGCTGCAATTGTTACCGATGTTGGCCAACATCAAATGATTGCTTGTAGATATGCAGAATTTAATAAAACGAAGAGCAATATTACCTCTGGCGGATTAGGAACCATGGGTTTTGGTTTACCAGCAGCAATTGGTGCTAAAATGGCAGCTCCAGAGCGAGAAGTGGTTTCAATTTCTGGTGACGGTGGTTTTCAAATGACTATTCAAGAATTGGGAACTATTTTTCAGCAAAAAGTGGCCTTAAAAATGGTGGTTTTAAATAATGAATTTTTAGGAATGGTACGCCAATGGCAGCAGTTGTTTTTTGACAAACGCTATGCCTCCACAGAGATGATAAATCCGAATTTTGTTGCCATTGTAGAGGGGTATTATATAAAGGCCCGAAAAGTAGTAAAAAGAGAAGATTTAAAAGAAGCAGTTGCCGAAATGATGGCTAGTAAAGAAGCTTATTTTTTAGAGGTGCTGGTGGAGAAAGAGGGAAATGTATTTCCAATGGTTCCTTCAGGTGCTAGTGTTTCAGATATAAGACTGGAATAAAGTAGAGAGCGAAAAGCGAAGCATACGAGGAGTAAAAAACAAAGAGTGAGGGTTTTAGTAAATTAAAGACAACACATGTCTATTTGCAAATCTCTTTCTTTTATTATCTTTTAAAAACATGAGTACAGAAAAACAATTATATACAATATCAGTATATACTGAAAATAACATTGGATTACTGAATCGTATTTCAGCAATTTTCCAAAGAAGACACATTAATATAGAGAGTTTAAATACGTCTCCGTCAGAGATTGATAGTGTTTCTAAATTTACAATCGTTGTAAACATGACAGAAGTAAATATTAAGAAAATTATTGGTCAAATAGAAAAGCAAGTAGAGGTTATTAAGGCCTATTATCACAATGACGATGAAACTATTTATCAAGAATCTTGTATTTTTAAGATGCGGTCAGATTTACTTTTTGATGAGCGTCAAATTCAAAACATTATCAAAGAAAGTAATTCTCGAATCGTAACCGTAAATAAAGAGTTTTTCGTGATTGAGAAGTCAGGAAAAAAAGAAGAAATAGAGTTGTTATATAAAGAATTAAGTAGCTTTGGTATCATGCAATTTACCCGCTCAGGGCGTATTGCTGTAACCAAAGAAGAAATGAAAATATCAACAATGTTAGCAGCATATAATTATTAAAAAAAGATAAAAGAGTTTAGATAATAGCACAAAGAAATAGAGTTTACACAGACCTTTTTTCTTCTATTGTACATATTCCAATCAACAAACAAAAACAATAAAAATGTCAAATTACTTTAACACATTAACATTAAGAGAGAAATTAGAACAGTTAGGAAAATGTCGTTTTATGGACGCTTCAGAATTTGAAGACGGCGTAAATGCATTGAAAGGAAAGAAAATTGTTATTGTAGGTTGTGGAGCTCAAGGTCTAAACCAAGGTTTAAATATGAGAGATTCTGGTTTGGATATTTCATATACATTAAGACAAGTTGCGATTGATCAAAAAAGAGAATCTTATCTGAATGCAACCTCAAATAATTTTACAGTCGGAACCTACGAAGAATTAATTCCTACAGCCGATTTAGTATTGAATTTAACGCCAGATAAACAGCACACAAATGTGGTGAATACCGTGATGCCTTTGATGAAAAAAGGAGCAACATTATCCTATTCTCACGGATTTAATATTGTAGAAGAAGGAACGCAAATTAGAGCGGACTTAACGGTAATTATGGTAGCACCAAAGTGTCCCGGTTCTGAGGTTAGAGAAGAATATAAAAGAGGATTTGGTGTGCCAACATTGGCTGCAGTGCATCCAGAAAATGATCCAGAAGGAAAAGGTTGGGCACAAGCAAAAGCATACGCAGTTGCAACTGGTGGGCACAGAGCGGGGGTTTTAGAATCTTCTTTTGTGGCAGAAGTAAAATCAGATTTAATGGGAGAGCAAACTATTTTGTGTGGTTTGTTGCAAACAGGAGCTATTTTGTCTTATGATAAAATGGTTGCCGAAGGAATTGAGCCAGGGTATGCTGCAAAATTAATTCAATATGGTTGGGAAACCGTGACAGAAGCGCTAAAACATGGTGGAATTACCAATATGATGGACCGTTTGTCTAATCCTGCAAAAGTAAAAGCATTTGAAATCTCAGAAGAATTAAAAGAGATTATGCGTCCGTTGTTTCAAAAGCATATGGATGATATCATGACAGGTCATTTCTCTAAAACGATGATGGAAGACTGGGCGAATGACGATAAAAACCTATTGACTTGGAGAGCAGCAACAGGAAATACTGCTTTTGAAAAACAACAATTAACAGATCAAGAAATTTCAGAGCAAGAGTATTTCGATCATGGAACTTTATTGGTTGCTTTTGTAAGAGCCGGAGTAGAATTAGCTTTTGAAGCGATGACAGATTCAGGAATTATAGCAGCTTCTGCATATTATGAATCTTTACACGAAACACCATTAATTGCAAATACAATTGCACGTAAAAAATTATACGAAATGAACCGTGTAATTTCTGATACTGCTGAGTACGGTTGTTATTTGTTTGACCATGCTTGTAAACCTTTGTTAACTGATTTTATGAAAACTGTGACTACAGATCTTATTGGTCAAAAATTTACAGACGGGAACGAGGTTGATAACCGAGAATTGATTCGTATTAACGGAATTATTAGAAATCACCCCGTAGAAATCGTGGGAGAAAGATTAAGAGCTTCTATGACAGCAATGAAAGTGATTAAGTCGGTATAATTAAAATAATTTTTTTAATTTTATATAAACCTGTCAGATGTAAAAACCTGACAGGTTTTATTTTCATATTTAAACAATGCAAACAAAACAAATTTATTTCCCAAGTTTAGAAAATGTAAAAGCTGCGGCTAAAAATTTAGAGGGGGTGGCGTATAAAACTCCTTTAAATGAAAATAGCAATCTTTCGAAGCAGTTTGATGCGAATATTTTATTCAAAAGAGAAGATTTACAAGTAGTTCGTTCGTATAAAATTAGAGGTGCTTACAATAAAATGTCTTCATTAGATGCAGTTCAAAAACAACGTGGTATTGTTTGTGCAAGTGCAGGAAATCATGCACAAGGTGTTGCTTTGTCTTGCAAGTTATTAAAGATAAAAGGGACTATTTTTATGCCTTCTCCAACGCCAAATCAGAAAATTAATCAAGTAAAAATGTTTGGTGAAAATTTTATTGAAGTGGTTATTGAAGGGGATACTTTTGACGATGCTTTTGACGCAGCAAAACAAGCTTGTGATGCAAAAAATAAAATCTTTATTCATCCTTTTAATGATGAAAAAGTAATTGAAGGACAGGCAACTGTAGGTTTAGAAATTTTGACACAAACTACTAAAAAGATTGATTACGTTTTTGTGGCTATTGGTGGTGGTGGTTTATCTTCTGGCTTGTCGGCTGTTTTTAAAAATTTATCACCAGAAACAAAAATTATTGGTGTTGAGCCCGAAGGAGCCCCTTCGATGTTAACATCTCTTAGAAGTAATAAAATAACTACTTTAGAAAAAATAGATTCTTTTATAGACGGTGCAGCTGTGAAAAGAGTGGGTGATTTAAACTTTGCTATTTGTCAACAAAACCTAACAGAGGTAATTACAGTTCCTGAAGGAAAAGTGTGTCAGATTATTTTAGATTTGTACAATAAAGATGCAATTGTGGTAGAGCCAGCTGGTGCTTTAAGTATTGCTGCTTTAGACTCTTTTAGAGAAGAAATAAAAGGTAAAACTGTTGTTTGCATTGTGAGTGGTAGCAATAATGATATTACAAGAACTGCCGAGATCAAAGAACGTGCGATGCTATATGCTAATTTAAAACATTATTTTATTGTAAAATTTCCACAACGAGCAGGTGCTCTAAAAGAGTTTGTAGCAGAAATTTTAGGTCCCAATGATGATATTACACACTTTGAATACACTAAAAAAAATAACAGAACAAACGGTGCTGCGGTGGTTGGTTTAGAATTAAAATCGGCAAAAGACTTAGCACCTTTAATTCTTCGAATGAAAGAGAAGAATTTCTTTGGCGATTATTTAAATGACAAACCAGATTTGTTTCAATTTTTGGTATAGTGCTGGTATATTGAACATATCTCTGGTAAAACACGAAATGCTTTTCGTGTTTTAGAAAAAAATTAAGATATTTTTTAGTTATTTTTAGTTAATTTTGATGTGTAGACAAAGACCTGCTATTTTACATATTATTTATTATTTTTTTAATCAAAAAACTCGATTTTTTGTCAAACTCAACTTATGAAGAATACATTTAAAGAAATTCCGAACGAATATAAAATTACTTCACTTGTCAATCAAAATACCTACTTAGTGGACGGTGAATTGAAAGAGTGGAAAGGTGCAAGTGCAGCGGTGTACTCAACAATTTCATCAACTAAAGAATACAAACCAACATTATTAGGAACGGTGCCAGATTTAACTGGAGAGGAAGCGCTTGATGCATTAAACGCTGCGTCTAAGGCTTACGCTAGAGGTCAAGGTTTGTGGCCAACAATGAAGGTAGAGGGTAGAATTGCGGCTATGGAAAAATTTGTGGTACAAATGAAAACCAAAAGAGCAGAAATTGTAAAATTATTAATGTGGGAAATCGGAAAAACGTTGCCCGATTCAGAAAAGGAATTTGACAGAACAGTAGAATATATCTACGATACGATTGAAGATTACAAAAAAATGGATAGAGATTCTGCTAAATTTCAAAAAAATAGCGGAGTTCGTGCACACATAAGAAGAGGTCCTTTGGGAGTTGTTTTGTGCTTGGGACCTTACAACTATCCCTTAAATGAAACTTTTGCTTTGTTAATTCCTGCTTTAATTATGGGAAACACTGCTGTGTTTAAGCCGGCAAAACATGGTGTTTTATTATTATCACCATTATTAGAGGCATTTCA
>TARA_B110000902_G_scaffold67351_1_pt1 | contig 14897 bp, 14 predicted proteins | sample TARA_B110000902 | Tara Oceans TARA_B110000902 (sample SAMEA4398009) | marine metagenome | biome: Polar Biome; feature: [SRF] surface water layer (ENVO:00010504); material: water (ENVO:00002006), including particulate matter (ENVO:01000060) such as... | depth 5 m | reverse complement strand
TATTTCAAAATTGCTGGTGAACGCCCGTTTGAATGGTTTAAATAACAGCGCCTAGTTAAACCCATAAAAGCAACGACATTGACTAATGCCGTTGCTTTTTTTTTACACATATTAAAAAAGCTCACAAGTAGTTAGAAATGGTTTTAACTTAATAATACTGAGTTCAAATAAAGGTAAAGTCTTTATCTTATGAAACACTACCTTATATCCGGTGGATCAGGTCTAATTGGCTCAAAATTATGTCAACAGTTAATAGCTGAAGGACACAATGTAACTGTGATTAGTAGAACCCCTAATACTGTTAAAGATAAATGTGGCATCAACGTTAAAGCTATTCAATCTTTAACCGAAATATTACCTGATAGCACTATAAATATTGTGATAAACCTTGCAGGTGAACCGATTGCTAACGCTAAATGGACAAATAAACGTAAAAAGTTGCTAGAGTCCAGTCGCATCAACACAACACGAGAGCTTGTTAATTGGATCCTCAATAGAAAACAAAAGCCAGAATGTTTCATTAGCGGCTCAGCCGTTGGTTGGTATGGTGATAGTGGTGACCAAATTTTAACGGAAGAATCTAAATATCACGATGAATACACCCATAAGCTCTGTGCTGCTTGGGAACAGCAAGCATTGCAAGCAGGTAAAGCAGGTATAAGAGTGTGTATCGTTAGAACAGGTTTAGTGTTGGCATCAAAGGGTGGCATGTTACAAAAAATGTTATTGCCCTTTAAATTCAATTTAGGAGGCACTCTAGGTGACGGCCATCAGTACATGCCTTGGATCCATATTTCTGACATGATTAATTTATTAATCTTTTTAGCATCGAATAAGGATTTAAAAGGTGTTTTTAATGCCTCTGCCCCCAACCCTGTTACTAATCATGAGTTCACCACTGAGCTTGCTAAACAACTACACCGATACAAACTGCTTCCTGCACCTAAATGGCTATTAAAAATACTCTTAGGAGAAATGTCTTCTTTATTATTAACAGGGCAACGTGCAGTACCTCAGCGAGCATTAGAAAATGGGTTTAATTTTACATATCCCCGTCTTGCACCTGCACTAAACAACATCTTAACTAAAGGAAAGAAAATATTATGATAAATAAAGCTTATGATAAATAAAGCTTATATTGGTCATAATTCTATTACGAGCTTAAGGAAAACATTTTGACTAAGAAAATAGCCGTCATAGGAACTGGTATTGCTGGAATGGCTAGTGCATGGCTATTAAGTCAACGGTACAAAGTAGTTTTGATCGACAAAAATAACTATATTGGCGGGCACACCAATACCATTTCAGTGGCTAATGAAAAGACAGGTATTGTTACTGCTGTCGATACAGGATTTATTGTCTATAACGAACCAAACTACCCAAATTTAGTCGGTTTGCTAAATACTCTTGGTGTAAAAACACAAGTGACAGACATGACCTTCTCTGCTTCGATCTTAAATTCAGGCCTGGAATATGCCGGTAACAATCTAGATACTTTATTTGCCCAACGGAGAAATCTGTTATCTCCACGATTTATCAAGTTAGTTTATGACATCCTTAAGTTTAATCGAAATGCCAAAGCACTTATCAGTAATAATCAAACTGACTCTAAACTCACTTTAGGTGACTTCCTCTCTGATCTACGCATTGGTAAACCAATGCAGGATGATTATTTGCTACCCATGGCTGCAGCTATTTGGTCTTGCCCACCTCAACAAATGCAATCGTTCCCTGCTAAAAGTTTTGCTCAGTTTTTTGATAATCATGGCTTATTAAACGTAAAAGACCGCCCTCAGTGGCGAACCGTTGTCGGTGGAAGCCAACGCTATGTCGATAAGTTGTTAGATTCGTTTCCTGGAGAAACGATTATCAATAATGGGGCCACCAAGATAGATCGAAAAACTGATTCCGTTGTCATTACATTAGAAGACGGGCAAGAACTTAATGTAGACCAAGTTATTATTGCAACTCATGCTGATGAAGCTTTATCTCTACTCATAAATAAGTCCAAACTTGAACAAGACTTGTTATCTTCATTCCGCTATCAAGAAAATGATACTTATTTACATACTGATCCCAATCTCATGCCAACACTCTCAAAAGTTTGGTCATGCTGGAATTATCTTGCAAAGCAGAGTGGTGAGACTACTCCTTCGGTGTCTGTCAGTTATTGGATGAATGCATTACAGGGCCTAGATGACTCACAAAACTTTTTTGTTAGCTTAAACCCAATTCATAAAATTGCTCCTCATAAGATTATTCGTAGAATTAATTATATGCACCCTGTTTTCGATAATCGTGCGATGGGGGCTCAGAAACAACTTTATAAGTTACAGGGTCAAAATAGAACTTGGTTTGCAGGAAGTTACTTTGGTTATGGCTTCCATGAGGATGCGCTGAGTTCTGCTGTTTCTATCGCTAGAGAGTTAAACGTTCCTATTCCTTGGGAACAGGGAGTAGCTAATGGCAAGTAAGCTCTTTTTTGGGCATGTCATGCACCAACGCATACTCCCTGTAGCCTACCAGTTTACCTATAAGGTCTTCGGGTTATTGATTGATATAGATCTTATTGAGCAAGAAGCTTCTTCTTTGAGATGGCTTAGTTTAGAGCGGTTTAATTTACTCAGTCTCCGAAAGCAGGATCATGGTCCTAGAGATGGAACGGCCTGGCGGCCTTGGGTAGAAAAAACATTATCTGATGCAGGAATAGACAATGTTGATCGCATCCGATTATCATGCTTCCCTCGTGTTTTGGGTTATGGCTTTAATCCCATCTCTGTTTGGTATTGTGATGGTTCAGATGGGGAAACTGTTGCGGTTATCAGTGAGGTCAGTAATACCTTTGGAGATGCTTATCATTATGTCCATCACAATGAAGGACAAAGCCTAAAGTGGCCGGTGGAATGCATTGCAGAAAAGCGCTTTTATGTATCCCCATTCATTGATATGGATCAACAATATCACTTTAAATTTACTCAATCTGAAGCTAGATTCGGTATTTTAATCAACGAATACCAAAATGATCAACTTCATTTTATTGCATCTCAAAATTCTAAAATTAAAACCTTAAACAACTTACATTTGCTCAAGGCCTTTTTTATGATGCCAATGATGACTTTCAAAATCATGTTCATGATCCATTGGCACGCATTGAAAATATGGATACGCGGTGGAAAGTTTCATTCATATGACAAAAATAAACAGCAAGAGGTCAAAAGCGAATGGTTAGTGAAAACTCGAAAATAAGATTACTTCCTGATCCCAGTGCGCCGCTCACAATCAAGCTGCTCTATCAAGTGTTATCAAAATGTAAGCGAGGTCGCCTTCATATTACAGTTGATGCCGAAACTTACCTTGTTGAGGGAAAGGAGCCCGGACCCGATGCAAACATCACCATTCATAAAAGCCTAAAAATCATTAAAAAGTTAAGCAGAGATGGTGATATTGGCTTTGCCGAGGCCTATATGCAAGGCGAGTGGGACACAAGTAGTCTATCTGACTTCCTCTACTGGGCTACACTCAACTTAGAAGAATTATCAACCCACCTTGAAGCTAATTTCTTTATTCGCTTATTTAACCGCCTGCGTCATATAACTCGACGAAACAGTCAACGAGGTAGCCGCCGCAATATCTCCGCACATTATGATTTAGGTAATGACTTCTATCAGTTATGGCTTGACTCAACGATGACCTATTCAAGTGCTATATTTGCTGATCCAGCTGATAGCCTTGAACAAGCACAAACTCGAAAATATGAACTCCTGCTTTCTTCTCTCGGTGCAAAGCCTGGACAACACATTCTAGAAGTGGGCTGCGGTTGGGGAGGCTTTGCTGAACATGCCGCTAAGCAAGGTTATAAAGTAACCGGAGTTACCTTATCGACTGAACAATTAACATGGGGACAACAGCGAATTCGTGATGCAGGTTTTGATTCAATTGTTGATTTACGATTACAAGATTACCGTGATATAGAAGAACAGTTTGATCATATTGTCAGTATTGAGATGTTTGAAGCCGTTGGCGAAACTTATTGGCCTGGCTTTTTTGAAATGTTATTTGCACGTCTAAAATCAGGAGGCAAAATAGCCCTACAAACAATAACCATTGACGAGCAGTATTTTGACCACTATCGACAAAATGTGGATTTTATTCAACGCTATATCTTCCCTGGAGGTATGCTTCCTTCTCCTGAGATTTTTTCTCAACATGCAGAACAGGCAGGACTTAAAATCGAACAAGCCACTAACTACGGTTCTCATTATGAGCAGACTGTTTTAGCTTGGCATCAGCGGTTTAATGATGTTGTACATCAAGTAGAAGATCTTGGTTACGATGAGCAATTTATACGTATGTGGCGATATTATTTGTCATACTGCGAAGCAGGTTTCCGGCAGCAACACACCGGAGTTTATCAATACTTAATGTCAAAACCACACTAACAGTGTCTCAAGTTATTCGCTATTGGCTTTATGGTCTGCCGGGGCTACCCTTAGCCGCGTTAGGTTTGCCCCTCTATATTTACTTACCTACTTTTTATGCTGAGCAATTGGGCCTTGGCCTTGCCACTGTCGGGTTAGCTTTATTAATTGCACGTATTAGTGATGTCATCACAGATCCCATGATCGGGATATTCTCTGATTGGCTCCCTCTGCCGTCAAGGCGTAAATGGTTAATGGTTATAGCTACACCATTATTAATCATAGCCCTATGGGCACTTTTTGTTCCGCCTGAAGGAAGCGGTTTTTATTGGCTTTTGCTCTGGAGTATTCTTGTTTATTTCGCATGGAGCCTACTCACTCTGCCCTATACCGCCTGGGGAGCTGAATTATCTGGGAATTATGACCAACGTAGTACAATTACAGCCAGCCGAGAAAGCTTTGTTTTAATAGGTACTTTATTTGCTGCAGGCTTACCCTTAGCTATGGGTATTGCTAGTGATGAACCTGGCAAGGCACTACTTGTTCTCGCCCAATCTTTAACTATTCTTCTTCCTATTACTATCCTAATTTGTGTTCTCAAAGTACCCGAGTCTAACCGGCGTGTACAACCTATCAGTTATCGAGCAGGGTTTGCTTTACTCAAAAGCAATCACTTATTTATACGATTACTCTTTGCTTATTTTATGAATGGCATCGCTAATGGCCTACCTGCAACTCTCTTCTTGCTATTCGTGACCTATGTTTTGGTCTTGCCCGAACAGTTTGGCCTGTTATTATCAGCATATTTTATCAGTGGTTTGATAGGCTTACCCATCGGTGTGAAGCTCGCTAAGCGTTATAACAAACACCGTGTATGGGGTGTGTCAATGTTATGGGCTGTGGGTGTTTTTGCATGGGTCCCCAGCATAGGAGCAGGAGACTTTTTGCCCTTTCTTCTTGTCTGTATTTTATCTGGGCTAAGTTTAGGTATCGACATGGCCTTACCTGCATCAATTCAAGCCGATGTGATTGATCTTGATAGCGCCGGCGGAGGCGGGCAGCGAAGTGGTTTTTTCTTTGGCCTTTGGGGTATGGCCACGAAGCTATCACTGGCATTAGCTGTCGGTATTGCTTTTCCTTTGTTAGTCTTTTTAGGCTTTGACACACAAACAGCTCCCGCTGATAATAATTTATTAGGACTTACTCTGCTTTATGGTCTCCTTCCCATTCCTTTTAAGCTCCTAGCTGCTTGGACAATATGGAATTTCCCGTTAAATCGCCAACAACACCGACATATACAACAGCAACTAACTGAGGAACCATAATATGAACAAAAGCCTCTTAACTTTATTATCACTCATTCTTTTCAACCTTTCTGGCTGTACCAATATGACTACTGAACAGTATAAAAATACTACACCTCGCTTAATTTTAGAAGACTATTTCCTCGGCCAAACACGTGCTTGGGGCATATTCCAAAACCGAAGCGGTTATGTTGAGAAGCAATTTACTGTCGATATCCTTGGTAAAATGGTAGATGGAGAGCTAATACTAGAAGAAGACTTTACATATTCTGACGGAACCAAAGACCGGCGCGTGTGGACTATTAAAAAAATTGATGACAATAACTATGAGGGTCGAGCAGCTGATGTAATTGGACACGCTACTGGTAAAGCTTACGGTAACAGCCTGAATTGGGCATATACCCTAGATCTCCCTTACAAAGATGGGACCGTTAAAGTACAGTTTGATGATTGGATGTTCTTACAAGAAGATGGCGTACTCATTAATCGGGCGAAAATGACAAAATTTGGTGTTTTTTTAGGTGAAGTTACACTCACCTTCAAAACCCCATAAGTGATGAAAAAGCACCTTCTTTTTGTATGGGTTTCTTATTCCTTACTTTTTAATATTAGCTGGGCTATGCCACCCTCGCAACTTGATTTTCATGCATCAAGCAGCGAAGTTGAATTAAAGTCTACCTCTACAGCGACATGGCTTGGCTTTATTGATGTTTATGATGCTGCTCTCTATGCCGCCCCTGATATACAAGCAAGTCAGATTCTGAGAGGCAACCATCCTTTTTCTCTTGAACTACGCTATAAAGTGTCTCTTTCAAAGTCTCAGTTAATTAATAGTGCAGAAGAGGTTCTCAGCCGCCAACACACTAAAAATAAACTGGCTTTATATCAAAGGGATACCAATGCTCTGCACGATCTTTATCAAGACGTCACTAGTGGTGACCGCTTTCGTCTAGATATTCATCATGATAAAGGACTTTCTCTGTTTTTTAATGATGAATTACTTTATCAAAACACCAACATCAGCTTTGCCAGATATTACCTCGGTCTATGGTTAGCCGAAAACTCTTTATCTGAATCTCTTAGAAAAGAGCTACTCAATTGGTAATTAGTTGGCAGCTTTATTACGAATAAAACGTAAAATACTGCCGATGACCGGTAGCTTCATATAAAACTGTTCACTCGCATCCCAGTAATCAACATGTTCTGAGACAAGGCCTCGATCATTAAAGACCACTCTGCTAAGTCCAACAAGTTTCAATTGCTTGGCATTTGAAGCACCCGTGAAATTCCATTTTATGTAGGCAACATCAGATTCTAAAACAGCTTCATCAATAATAAATTTAGGTGTATCTAAAGTCTCAAACATGTGATGAAAAACTTTATTAATTTGCTCAATGCCTGTTACATCATTAAAGGGATCTTTAAAGCGGGCTTGGTCAGCAAAAAAATCTGGCAACCGCACTAAATCTTCTCTTTTCATTTGTTCAAAAAAAATAATATAGCTATTCAATGCATGTTGTCTTGAAATCATCTATTTACCTATTATTTTACTGGTAAAGAAAAAATAAAGCCGATAAGGTAATACACGTAATATTTTTAATATGTAGGTGAAACGCTTTGGAAATGTAATTTCAAAACTATTTGATGCAAGCGCTTTAACTATTCGCTCTGCTGCTTCAGTTGATGTTATTTCCGCTGGCATCTTAAAAGTATTTTTCGCCGTTAACTGTGTTGTTACAAAGCCAGGGTTGATTATTCGTAACAAAACACCTTGCTTTTTCAAGGGTATATACATCGCCTCACAAAAATTGATTAAAGCAGCTTTCGTTGCTCCATAAGGTGCCGCATCTGGTAGGCCCCGGTAACCCGCCACACTGGCCATCAGTAATATTTGTCCTGATTTACGTGCTTTCATCAAAGGTAATATTGAGGCTAGCCCATTCATGACCCCTAAGTAATTCACTTGATTCAGCTTATAAACCAAGTCAAGGTTAAATTCATCTACTGGCATCGGGGTGTAATCACCAGCATTTAAAACAACGACCTCCGGTAACCCGTACTTCTCGTATAAGGTATTAAAAACTTGCTGACTCTGTTCCCTATCTGTTACATCTAACGTCAGATAAGCTATTTTTTGGCCAAGCTCTACAACAGCCTGGAGCTTTTGTTCTGTTCTACCAGAAATTATAACTTGCCACCCCTGCTTATCCAAAGCTAATGCCAATGCTTTGCCAATTCCGGTACCACCTCCGGTAATCCAAGCCAGTTTGTTACTACCTTTTGTCATAGCCTGTTTGTGTCCTTTAGTTCATTTGTTTTGACCCAGCGACTCTTAGCTAGCTTTTTATTATGGTGTTAAGTGAGCCTAGTCCTATTTGTTCAAGTAATTCCACTTTTCATTCTTTTAATCGGATTTAATAATTATTCTCTCTGTAGTTTTCAAAATTGAAATAGCCATTATGAAGTCTACTCTTTTTCTCGTTAAAAGCTGTTCAGTCAAAAGTCACGCAACAAATGCATAGGAGGTACTTTTAATACTATCCTGCTAGCAAATAGACCAATAGCCGTAATAATAGATATTCCAATTAAAGGACCTAATGCCCAAAGTAATGGGTGCCAGCTGGCTTGAGATTTAAATATAAAAACTTGTAGGGCATACACGCAAGCCTCAGCTCCAGCGGCTGCAATAAGTCCTGAAAAGAGTCCAAGGGCACCAAACTCTACAACGAGTGACTGTTGTATCAAAGCTTTCTTTGCCCCCAAAACACGTAACAATGCTCCCTCCTCTAATCGCTCTTCTAATGTTGATCTTACGCTAGCAATCAAAACTAAAGCTCCAGCAATCAGTATGCATAATAATACCAACTGAATAGCCTCTGATAATTGGCCTATGATTGTTTGTATTTGTTTTAAAATATCACCAACATTAAGAATAGAAACAGTTGGATGCTGAGACATTGACTTATAAAAGGGCTGCGCGTTCGTATTACTAATAAACAAGCTACTAACAAAGTTTGCTGAATAACCGTCCAGTACTCTTTTTGGTAAAATTAAATAAAAATTAGGCTGCATTGAACTCCAATCAACTGAGCGAACTGAAGTTATTGGCAAACTAACAATATTACCTCCTATGTTAAGAGTTAGAGTATCTCCAAGGCTAAGGTTGGCTGCTTTGGCCACTCTTTGCTCGATAGATAGCCCATCAGCGGAAAAGTCACCAGACAGAAGCTTATTTCCTTTACCCAAGGAATGTGACCACGTTAAGTTTAATTCGCGTTCATATAATTCTGGTTCGCCCTTACCTTCAGGGTAAAGCGTTTGAATACTTTTTCCATTGACTGATATTACGCGACCTCTAACCATCGGGTACCAATCAGATCTTAAAACCCTCAAATTTTCCGTTGACGCATTGATTTGTTCAATCTGATCTTTCTGCACATTAAACAAGTAATGATTGGGAGCGTCGACAGGCAATTGATCCTGCCATTCTGATACTAGGCTGGACTTCACTCCAACTAAAACTAGGCCGAGCATTATGATTAATGTAAACACTAATAATTGGAAAAGATTTGGCAAAAGTCTTCGATAGAGTGAAGCAAAACCAATCTGCCATCCACTGGTAGCGCCAGATGTTAAGGACCTTCCCAATTTAAAGACCAGCCAGCCTACTATGCTTACCAAAATTCCAATTGCCAACATCGCTAACGTCATAATGCTAGGTAACAAGAATCCTTTTGTATAAATGCACATTAGTCCGTAGATCCCGATAAAGCCGATGCTATATACGGCCAAAGAATTTTTTTCTATTTTTCGACTTGGTTGTAATACTGACATTGGCGATATTTTGATAAGCCGCAGCATCATTGGCATGCAAAAAGCTACCATAGAAATCAAGCCCGTTACTATCCCCAGCCATAATCGGCCAACCGAAGGCTCCGGTAACGAAGTCGACATCAATCCTGATAAGAGTGATGAAATAACTCCCTGGCCCCCCCAACCAACCAACAAACCTAGTAGCGCGCCAATGAAAAATAGTATTACAAATTGTATCGAGAACACTTTAATCAAAACTTTTGGTGTTGCTCCTAAGGTTTTAAGCACTGCCACCTGAACCAAATGTCTCTTTACAAATCGTGTGGATGCCAGTGCCATTGCTATTCCAGACATCACAACAGCCAAGATCCCTGCCAACAATAAAAAAGACTCCGCTTTTACAATCGTGTCACCAATACGCTCACCTTTCTCTACCGGTGTTCGCCACCGCTGGCCCTCATTCAACTCAGGTACTACCCAGCTTTCAAAGTTCTCAAGATCGCCAGGCTCTCCTGCTAGTAAAAGAGAATAGCGAACTCGGCTACCTGGAATAATAACTTTAGTCGATGGGAGATCTTTGATATTCATTACTGCACGGGGCGATATCGCAAATGCTGAAGAACTTGAGCCTGGATCTCTCACCAAATACTTGGCGACTGTTAATTGAGATTCACCCACTTCCACCTGATCACCAATTCTCACATTTAATAAACTGGCGAGCCTAGATGATAGCCAAACTTCCCCTTTTTTGGGTGGCTGTTTTGAAGGCTGTCCTCTAGCAAATAATGTATCATCTACTAAGTAGGCGCCTTTCAATGGGTAAGTATCTGTTACTGCACTTAACTGGCTTAACTGTAGCGCATCACCTGAAAATATCATAGTGCCAAATGAAGTTCGCTTTGCTTGCTTTAAAGACATCTCTTTTGCTTTGAATTGCCAGTTTTTTGGGATCTCTTCATCGGAACGAATTAGACGATCCGCAGCAAGTAAATTTGCAGACTCTTGTTCAAATGAAAGCTGAAGTCTATCGATGAATAAACTAATTGTAGTCACAGTGCTAACTGAAATGATTAATGCCATAAGAAGCGTCAGAATATCCCCGCTTCGCAAGTCTCTTAACATTAACTTAAACGCAAAATTCACCATTATTTTTCTACTAAACTTCCTTCAGACATCACCATATGTCGATCACATTTCTTAGCTAGTTCATTATCATGAGTAACCATAATTAGTGTTGTACCTTGAGACTTGTTAAGTTCAAAAAGTTGCTTAATGATAACCTTACCATTGAGCTCATCTAGGTTCCCCGTTGGCTCATCAGCAAAGAGAATTTTTGGGCTAGAAGCAAAAGCTCTAGCAATAGCCACTCGCTGCTGTTCACCACCTGAAAGTTGATTGGGGTAATGCGTTAAGCGATGAGATAAGCCAACTTTATCTAACAATAGCTCTGCTTTTTTACGTGCATCCTTATCGCCTTTTAACTCAGCAGGTAACATCACATTTTCAATTGCTTGAAGGCTAGGTAACAGATGGAAAGACTGAAAAATAAAACCAACGTACTCTCCTCTTATGATGGCCCGTTTCTCTTCATCTAAATTAGAGAATGCTTGTCCATAGAGGACTATTTCACCTGACGTGTTCACATCTAGTCCCGCTAATAAGCCAAGTAAGGTCGATTTCCCAGAGCCAGAAGAACCCACTATTGCAACAGACTCCCCTTCCTTGATTTCTATATTGATACCCTTCAGTATAGTCAAGTCACCTGTATTTGCAGTAACTGTATGAGTTAAATTGCTTACTTTAATCGCAGTTCTTATGGCCATGGCATTTCGCTCTAAAAAGGTTTGGTATGTTTTTTAAAAAACAATTATTGTTGTTTTTCTATGTTATTTTTCTCAACATGAACTTAGCTTCAGCATCTACATTACTGGTTATGGGAGATAGTCTAAGCGCAGCTTACAACTTACGACAAGAGGTTGGCTGGGTTAGTTTACTTGAAAATCAACTTTCTCAATCAAACCCTGAAATTAAAGTAGTCAATGCAAGCGTCAGTGGTGAAACTTCTCAAGGCGGTTTGTCCCGTTTTAGTCCGCTCCTCAAACAATATAAACCACGCTGGATAATTTTGGAGCTCGGGGCTAATGATGCTTTACGGGGCTACCCCTTGACTCAAACGAGTAAAAATATTGAAAAAATGATTGAACAAGCCCAACAATCGAACGCCAGAGTTCTATTAGTCGGAAACCAAATTCCACAAAATTACGGTAAACGCTACACAGAAATGTTTTTTACTCTCTACGAGAAAATCGCAAATAAATATAATGTTGCCTACTTGCCATTTATGTTGAAAGGCATTGCACTCAATAAAAGCTTGATGCTTGAGGACCGGCTGCATCCAAATAAAGATGGTCAACCATTTGTGTTACAAAACATCTGGCCCTACCTACAACCGTTGCTAATTGAGAGCAAGTGAAATCTATAGCTGATTAAAAGTCATGGGCTAACCCCTCCTAATCACTGTTTTTTAGTACCTTCATAATCATGTGATTTATATTAAATATAAGGGCTTATAACACGCACATGTTTACCCAAAATAAGTTGGAGTATTAAATATCAAAGTGAAGACTCGAACCTCTTTCTCAGGTTGATATTAGCGGACAGACCTTCTACACTTAAATTAGAGAATAACTTCTTAGTTGGCCAAGTTAAATGAAGGTTTGCGACAAGGTATTAGGAGGTTTCTTTGAAAAAAACTGGCATGTTCTGATTAACCTCTAGTAACGCTTGATTCATCTACCACTAATTAAAGCTTTTGACCTTATGATAGAAGTTGCACTTTTCCCCATCCCCAACTCAGTTAATTTTCCTGGCGTATCAATGCCTTTACATGTTTTTGAGCCCCGTTATCGAAAAATGGTGAAATACTGCATCGATAACAACGTAATGATGGGAGTTTGTCATACCGAAAAAACAGTACACGCCAATACGCGTGAGCAAACTCGAGAAGAGATACTCAATAACAATCAATCTACCTACAAACCATGCGCTGTTTTTTCTGCCGGTACCGTAGAGCTCATAGAGGAAACGGATGATGGCCGCATGGCAATAATGGTTGCCTTTGAAACACGGCTGAAGCTAAAAGAAGAGCGCCAAACCCTACCGTTTAATATATGGGCTTGTGAGCCTTATGAAGATGACAGGATTGAGGATGGCGACTCTGAAGGATTATCATTAAAGCAAGGTCATGAAAAGATCATGCAACGCTTATTAGCCATAAGCCATGGCAATGCTGAAATTCAAAAAATTCTCGCTGAGGACCATTGGCAAAAAATGTCACCGATTGAGTTTAGCTTTTTGGTAAATAGTTTGGTTGCAATGCCTGCAGAGATCAAACAAAACATGCTGGAAATGAAGCGTCCACAACAGCGATTAAATGTAATATTGGAAGCGCTGAATTCTATTTAGTAAATATTAACTCTAGTTATCAGTTATTGTCTCAACAAGGAACCAATGAAAGAACCTAAAGTAAGCCTCGGTTTAGTCAACCCTAAAAGCCCAGAAAATGTGGGAGCTGTTTTGCGAGCCGCTGCAAATTATGGCATTGACAATGTTTTTTATACGGGTGACCGTTATCCACGAGCGATTGAGCGTAAAGCAAGAACTGTCGACATGAGCCGTAAGGTCGGTATGGGTGTAAAGATAACTCAAAAGAATTGCCTTTTAGATGACGTCGCCGAAGAAATGAAAGTCGTATGCGTTGAATTTGTATTAAATGCCATCCCTTTACCTGAATATGAGCACCCAGAAAATGCTCTTTATATTTTTGGCCCTGAAGATGGTTCCATAGACCAGACTATTATTGATAAGGCCGATGACATTATTTATGTACCAACGATAGGCTGTATGAACTTATCGGCTTCGGTTATTGTGCTACTTTATGATCGACTATTAAAAGCGGGGAATTACAATGCAGGAAATATATTAATTCGTGAAAACAGAGATACCAATAATCGCTTGATAGATAAGCGGTAATAGTGCCCTTTAAATTGAAATGAAGATTTAAAGGTTTGTGTTCTCTTTGTCCTCAGCTTTTTTTATGGCATATAGCTAAGTATTCTTCATCTTCTAAATTCCCGCTCCGGCATTTATCAGTCCCAATAACTGAACAGCCAGTCAACAAAATAAATATAAAACTTACAATCACTAACCTCATGCATGTTCCCAACAAAATATAGTTTTTTTAAATTTACCTGACGACTCATTGTTAGGCAACTTATTGTTTTAATAATTTGTGTTTTCAATTAAATAAAGCTATCAAAGCTAAGGATGCCAAGCTCGATTTACGAGTCAGAAAGTTACTCTTTTCTAGACTAGCAGTTCTCCGTCACACCTTTCTATCCTAGTGTAAATTGGCATACAGTGAACGTCGATAAGCACTCAGTGCAGGTATCATGGCCACTATAAATGAAGCTAAGAATATCGAAGCCATTGCTAATAACATGTTACTACTAAATACTTGCCCATTAATGAATAAACCATATTCACTGATTATATAGTCTCGAAACACATGCACTGTCGCCCATAACCCAAGCAAAGCAATGAGTACGCCTGTGATCACTAACAATATGGCTTCCAGTTGGATGAGCGTCAATATAACCCATGGACTCGCCCCTAAGACTCTTAAAATAGCTATTTCGTGTTGGCGCTCTCTCATTGAAACCAACAGCATATTGCTCATCCCTAACAACGCTCCCGCCAGCACCAGAATTGAAATTAATAATAAAATTTGCTCAACATTCCCCAGTATTTGCCATAACGTCATCAATGTTGCTGCAGGCAAAATGGCGGTGAGTGGCTCTTGTGGAAATTGGTTGATCAGGCGTTGTAGATCAAAGGTGGCAAACTTTGACTTTAAGCCAACCATAACAGCCGTCACTGAATCTGGTATCAATACGTCTTCACTACTAGATATAGAAGGCGGTAGTTTGACTCCCTGTTGCCAGTTAATATGAATCGCTTCTATAGCCTGTAGGCTTACAAAAACATTTTTATCCATTGGCGTACCTGTCGCATCGAGAATGCCAGAGATAGTAAATGGTTTATCGTTATGTTGGCTAAAACTCGTTTTAGCAATGCCATGTGACAAAACAATCTTATCGCCCACCTTATAATTGAGCTTCCTGGCTGCATCTGCTCCGATCACAGCATCATAAAGCATATTAAAGGCATCTCCTTGTGCGAAATCAAGAGATTTTTCCTCACCATAACTAAAAAACTTGAACATATCCTGCGTTGTTCCCATCACTCGGTAACCCCTGTGTGAATCACCCATAGAGATCGGTATAGTCCATGCTACTTTGGA
>TARA_B110000902_G_scaffold254607_1_pt1 | contig 14948 bp, 12 predicted proteins | sample TARA_B110000902 | Tara Oceans TARA_B110000902 (sample SAMEA4398009) | marine metagenome | biome: Polar Biome; feature: [SRF] surface water layer (ENVO:00010504); material: water (ENVO:00002006), including particulate matter (ENVO:01000060) such as... | depth 5 m | reverse complement strand
CGCCGGTGATACTTTCCTTGCCCGAGCGTGATTGGGTGGTTGGCAGGCTACGCATAATGAGTAACCTGTAATGTTGACGGCTCACTGCCATGGGCATGAAATAGCCGCTGCAATAAGTTGCGCGCCACTTGCATTCGATAAAAGGCACTCGCCCTAAAGTCATCAATGGGGCTGAAGTCCTGTTCCAATGCGGCCATTGCAGAGGTAATAGTTTGTTGTTGCCACGGCTGTCCCAACAGGGCCTGCTCACAATGGCTTGCTCGGCGCGGAATTTCAGCCATGCCACCAAAGGCGATGCTGACTGAGCACACATGTCCCGCCTCAATTTGTAGTTTGAAAGCGCCACAGACGGCAGATATGTCGTCTTCAAGGCGTTTACTGATTTTGTAGGTCTGAAACCAATCTTGTTGGCAGGGCGTCGGTATCACAATACGTTCAATAAACTCTCCGGCTTGCAGTGCAGTCACCTTGTAGCCGATGTAAAACTGGTCCAGTGGTATTGACCGGCTTACGTCACCGCGGCGCAGCACTAAACTGGCACCCAGTGCTAGTAGCGCTGGTGGCATATCACCAATTGGTGAGGCGTTGGCAATATTACCCCCCAAAGTGCCCTGATTACGAATCTGCAGCGAGCCCAATCTTTCCAGCAATTCATGCAAGTTGGGCCAGTGTTTTAGCAAGGCATCTTTACAATCGTTAAAGCATACTGCAGCACCTATATGTAAAGCGCCTTGTTGGTCTTGGCATTGGCGCAGTTCGGGCACTTGACCGGTGAAAACCAGCGTATCGATTTCCTTTAGGCCTTGAGTAATCTCCAAGGCAAGGTCAGTGGCCCCAGCAACAAGGCGAGCTTGTGGATATTCCAGCAGCGTGGCGGCTAGAGCCTGAAGCGAACGCGGGGCAAAGTAGCGCCTGCCACTGCCCTCAAGCGATATCGGGTCTGTGGATAAAGCAATACGGCTAAGGTCAGCTATTGTTTGCGCTTTTTGGGCACTAAAAGAATCAGTGCTGGCGGGCTCATACATCTGTACCGCCGCATCGACTATCGGCCGATAGCCGGTACAGCGGCATAAATTTCCTCCCAGCGATTCTATGATTTCGCTGCGCTCAGGGCTGTCGTAAGTCTTAATATGGGCAAACATCGACATTATAAAACCCGGCGTGCAAAAACCGCATTGTGATCCATGCTGTTCTACCATCGCTTGCTGTACAGGATGCAGCGTTTGTTCTTGCTGCACATCTTCAACGGTTATTAGTTGCAACCCATGCAAGTTTCCCAGCGGCGTGATGCAAGCATTGATGGCTCGGTAGCGTAATTGATCTTGCTTTAGCTCGCCTATTACGACGGTGCAGGCACCGCAGTCTCCCGATGCACAGCCTTCCTTGGTTCCTATTTTGCCTAGCTGATCGCGCAGGTAAGTAAGTACTGACATATTAGGATCAACATTGTCGAGCTGATGCTCCGTTGAATTTAGTAGGAATCGAATCATGAGGCCCCTCCCATAAAGGTGAATTTGGCAATAAAAATAATTGCCAGAAACCATGCGCCCATACTTACCTCAACAGCTCGGCCAGTAATTACCTTGATGGCCACATAACTGATAAAGCCCATCGCTATGCCGTTGGCAATAGAGAAGGCCAGAGGAATCATTATGATGGTAAGCAACGCCGGTACTAACTCGGTGGCGTCGTCCCAATCGAGCTCGCGCATGCCACTCATCATCAGTAGCGCCACATACACCAACGCCCCTGAGGTGGCAAACGCAGGCACCATGCCGGCCAGTGGTGAGAAGAAAATTGCTAATAAAAAAAGCAGGCCAACAGTTACTGCAGTTAACCCCGTGCGTCCTCCAGCAGCAACTCCCGCGGTACTCTCCACATAACTAGTGACCGGCGCGCAACCTAAAAAGGCGCCCACAATACTTGAAGAACTGTCGGCCTTAAGGGCCTTGTCTAGATTTTGGATGTTACCTTGTTCGTCGACTAACTTAGCGCGAGTAGCAACACCCATTAGCGTGCCGGTGGTATCAAACAGATTGACGAACAAAATGGCGATTATCACGCTTATCATCGCCACGTCAAAAGCACCGGCGATGTCCAATTGCAAGAAGATCGGGGCAATACTGGGGGGACTAGAAATAATGCCGTTATATTGCACTTCTCCTATTATCAGACCAACAGCGGTGAGGGACAGAACTCCCAGCATTATTGCGCCGGGTATCTGCCGCACTGACAGCGCAGCGATAAGGATAAATCCTAGTGCGGCCAACATAGTTGATGGTTGAGTAAGGTCGCCCATACTAAGAATGGTGGCTTGATTGGCGACGATGATACCGCCACTTTTAAGACCGATAAAACCGATGAACAGCCCGACACCACAGCCCATGGCAATTCTCAAATCACGGGGGATACTCTCGAGTATCCAGGCCCGCAGCCTAGTGACACTCATAATCACGAACAGTACGCCGGCCAAAAATACAGCTCCTAATGCCACCTGCCAGCTATAGCCCATTTCACCAACCACAGTGTAGGTGAAAAACGCATTAAGCCCCATGCCCGGTGCCAGCCCTACCGGCCAGTTCGAATAGAAACCCATAAAGAAACAGGCGAGGGCGGCGGCGATACAGGTCGCGGTAAAGCTTGCGCCATAATCCATCCCCGCCGTTGCCATCATTTGGGGATTGACAAAAATGATGTAGGCCATGGTGATAAATGTGGTCAGGCCCGCTAGTAGCTCCGTAGAAATCCGGGTGTTATGTTCGGACAGCTTGAAGATCCGCTCAAGTATGCTTTGCATACGATCTATTTCCTATTTTTCATAAGTGGTTTGCCACCAGCTTCTTGGCCTGTAGGCGCTGTTCTGCCTTTAGTTCTTCTATGTCCAAATCTACGATTGCGCCATCGACTACGCGCCAGTTGCCCGCGATCATCACCCGGTCGGCGCGCTGCGCATTGCACAATAACAGCGCGGCCAAAGGGTCGTGACTGCCGGCAAAAGACAGCTCATCCAATTTAAACAGTGCTAAATCTGCTTGCTTACCCACCGCCAATTGGCCAATGTCATCGCGTCCCAGTACGGCGGCTGAGCCAGCGGTTGCCCAGCGCAGCGCATCTAAATGGCTAACCGCCGCAGGGCCGTATCGCAAGCGTTGCAAATACAAGGCTAGCCTGGCTTCGACAATCATATTGCTGGCATCATTGGAGGCGGAACCATCGACGGCCAAACCAACTTTTACGCCGGCCGCTTCAAGTTCTACGTTGCGACAAATACCTGAGCCCAGCATCATGTTAGAGCCTGGGCAATGGGCGATACCGACTTGAGCTGCGCCGAGTCGGGTTATTTCTTCATCGTTAAAATGAATGCCATGAGCTAGCCAGGTATTTTCATTGAGCCAGCCCACTCGCTCCAGATAGTCGACGGTTCGACAACCAAACCTTTGCTGACAAAATTCTTCTTCATCAAGTGTTTCTGCCAGGTGGGTGTGTAGTCTTACTTTATGTTTCTGAGCCAATACAGCGCTGTTACGCATAAGCGATTCGGTGACTGAAAAAGGCGAGCAGGGCGCCAGCGCTATCTGTACAAAAGAGCCAGCATTAGCGTCATGGTAGCGCTCTATAAGCCGCTCAGAATCCTCAAGAATAGTGTCTTCGTCTTGTACCGTAGACTGTGGCGGCAGGCCGCCATCGTCTTCGCCCAGCGACATAGATCCTCGGGTCAAGGTTACCCGAGAACCGATAGTTTCGCGGGCCAGAACCTGAGCGTCGATGGCTTCTTCCATACCGGCGGGAAACAGATAGTGATGATCTGCTGCGGTAGTGCAGCCAGATAGTAAAAGCTCGGCTAGCGCAACTCGAGTAGCACTGAATAACATTGGTGGTTGCAGTGACGCCCACACCGGATACAGACTTTTAAGCCAATCAAACAGTTCTTTATTCAACGCGTCAGGGAAGGCGCGGGTCAGGGTCTGATAGAAGTGATGATGAGTGTTTATCAAACCCGGTAATAACACGTGTTCGCGGGCATCGAATGTACTGTCTACCGGCGCAGCAGGCTGCTGGCCCTTACCGAGTACCTCTTCAATTATCCCGCCACAGATAACCAGTCCGCCTGCGGCCGACTCTTCGGTAGCGGTGAAGCAGGCGAGGGGGTTGCGAATCCAATAACGTTTGTCAGCTGCCACTTTGATTATCCTGGTCAGACAATTCAGGCAGGATAACGCTAAGTAACATAGCTGTTAGGCCGGCGGTTGCTGCAGCTGAACTGAAAATATTTTGCACCAAAGCGGGAGTTTTTGAAAAAGCGTCGGGCACTAGCGCTAGGCCCAGGCCCAGGCCTAACGAAACCGCAATGATAATAACCTTTCTGCGATCTATTTCTTCTGACGCGAGGATCTTAATCCCCGCCACAGCGACGGTGCCAAACATTACCAAGGTGGCGCCGCCCAGTACTGACTTGGGAATCTGTTGCAAAATATCGCCAATACCCTGGAATAATCCGAGAAAAATCAGCAATGCCGCGATGTACAGACCAATATGCCTGCTGGCAATACCGGTGAGCTGAATCACTCCGGTATTCTGGCTAAAGGTGGTGTTGGGGAAGGAGTTTAAAACTGCGGCAATCATCGAGTTAATACCGTCCCCTAGCACGCCACTTTTAATGCGCTGAATATAGCTTTCGCCCGCAATGGGTTGTCCGGAAATTATACAGTTGGCGGTAATGTCGCCGGTTGTCTCAACCGTGCTGATAATATATATCACTGCGAGAGGGATAAAGGCGGCAAACTGAAAATCAAAGCCGTATTTAAAGGGTATCGGCACGCTAACAGTCGCCGACGGCATTAAATCCCCCGGATTGAGCATGCCCGCTAGCGCTGCGGCCACAAAGCCGGCAATAAGACCAACCACAATAGATGACAGCCGCACCCAGTTGTTGGCAGATATATTCATTAACACGATTACCGCGATTACAAAAAAGCCCAGCATCAAGTTAGCAGGACTGCCAAAGTCGGGGGCATTTACGCCGCCGGCAAGATCTGTCATGCCTACCTTAATTAGGCTGATACCAATACTGGTGATGACAATACCAGTCACCAGTGGGGTTACTATTTTTCTTAGTCGGGGGATGATCTGACTGAGGCCTATCTGCACAAATGCACCAACAAAGCACAGGCTGGTAATCACTGCGATAATTTCTTCCGGCCCGCCACCGGCATCACGGGTCATAAAGCCCGCGCTTAATATGGCCCCAAGAAAAGCAAAGCTGGTGCCCTGTACACAGAGCATGCCTGCGCCTATGCCAAAAGGTTTATAGGATTGTACAAATGTGCCTATACCTGACGCAATTAAAGCCATGCTAATTAGATAGGGCAATTGCTCCTGCAGACCAAGCACATTGCCAATAATAAGGGTGGGAGTAACGATACCGACAAAAGATGCCAGCAAGTGCTGGATCGCTGCGAACAAGGATTCTAAAAACGGCGGCTTGTCATCTAGTCGATAGATCAGCCCCGAGGGCGTTTCAGTTGTCATCCATCAGCATCCCTTTGCTCGAGTATTAATTTATATGACACCATTTAAAATATAACTCCGTCGCAGAGGGTTATTGCGTCTGTTTAGTAAAATTGACCAATTTCCTCAAGCCTAGCCTCGACGATTACGGCCATAGTGATAGCTAAATAATGGTTTTCATAGCTCATCTTATATAGGTCTTAAAAAAAAGCCCAGAAAGTAACTGGGCATGATTCGAAAAACTTACTCTAACGCTAAATAATTAGAAACTGTATCTTACCCGAGCCGTGTACTGACGCGGCGGTACGAACTGAAGACCGGTTTCATTAACACCGAAAACGTCAGTCATTGATGAGTTTATTCCGTCTTCGTCAAACACATTTAAGGCCATCAGATCGACACCCCATACTGCGCTTTGAGAGTCATACGACAGCCGCAAATTAACGATGTCATAAGAAGGAACATCATCTACTTCTGGGTTGTTGAATACTCGTTGCTCAAACTGACCGCGATAGGTGTATTGCACACTGGCACCAACAAATCCACCAGCATCCAATTGATCATCGTAAGATAAGGTTATGTCGCCGGTCACACCGGGTGTTTTGGCTAGCTCATTGCCATTCAGATTTTGCAGAAATCCTCCCACATCACGCGTAGGACCATGAATTTCCTCTTTAGCAGGGGTAACACCGTCTGCCAAAAATACATCTTCAATTAGCAGGCGGTTATCAAGGGCCAAAAAGTCTTCAGATACTTCAGATTCAGAGAAACCAAGCTTCGCATCAAGGGTAAACTTGTCACCGATCAATGCGGTAAACTCTACTTCTAGGCCATAAATTTCAGATGATGGAATGTTCGCTACACCACTACCAAATTCGTTAAAATCCGTCGCCTGAAATTGCAGATTAGTGTAGTCATAATAGAATGCTGCTACGTTAGCTCTAATTCTACGATCCATAAATTCGGACTTAAAGCCGATCTCGTAGGCATCGATAGTTTCGTCTTCGAAGTCGGAGCGCACCAGCGCATCTTCTGCAACGGCGAAGGTCAAATTAGTGCCGCCAGGCTTCAGGCCGCGTGTGTATGAAGCATACATCAGCGTGTCATCACTAGTATCCCACTCCACTGCAACTCTACCAGTAAGATCTTGGGTACTTGGGTTGATGAAATCTGGATCAGATGTGAAGAAGTTAGATACGGTACTTTCTACTTCGTCTTCGGTATAGCGCAGCCCAGTAATCAAACGCACTGTATCAGTCAAGGCAAAAGTGGTTTGGCCGTAAAATGACAACGACTCTCGCTGTGGGTTTGAGTCTGAGATAAAGCCTCGATCTCCTCCAAACACCTCAGGATTAGTTGGGGCATAGCCGTTAAGTTGACCATCGCGCCCCACATCGAGTTCTTCACGAATAGTGATCTCGATATCAGTGTCTAGGTAAAACATACCAACGATCCAGTCCACTTTGCCCCACAGCGGTTCGATGGAAATAATATTGAATTCCTGAGTGTAGGTTTCTTGGATATTTTGCTCTGGTAAAAAAGCGGAAATCTGAATTTCAGGGTTAGTGAGAAAAGAATGGCGATCATTATCACGTAACACTGTAATGTCGTCTTTCTGGTAACTAGTTATAGACTTTATGACGGCAAAATCGGTTTCATATTCAACAGTCAGGCCGTATATCTCAGAATCTAGCTCATAAGATGATAGTGTGTCTTGCGATAAATTACGGTTGCCAGGGGTTGGGTCTGAGATACCTTTGATGCCAGCTCCGTTTGACTCGCCAGTAAAATACTGGCCCAAAAAGCGAAAGCTAAGTCGATCGGTAGGCGCAAACAGCCAGTCAGTGCGGACGGACAGGTTATCCCTGTTATCCATATCCTCGCCCTGAATGTTTTCGAAAGGAGCGCTAACGCTTGGGCCGTTGTAAACATTATCTGTGTACCCGTCCTGCTGCAGTGAATTGACCGAGGTACGCATTGCTAGGGTGTCAGTAAATGGAACATTCACTGTTGCTCGGGCATTCACTAGGTCATAGCTACCGACAGTTAAATCGGCTTTACCAGAAAATTCTTCAAAGTCGGGTTTGACGCTGATTACATTAATGGCGCCGCCAGTAGAGTTTTGGCCGAACAAAGTACCCTGCGGCCCACGCAATACTTCGATGCGCTCTACGTCAATAAAGTCAGTTTGTAGGGCGTAAGGTGAGGCGATATAAATGCCGTCCATATGGTAAGACACAGATGGGTTGGCAGTTGCATTCTGATTAGCTTCGTTACCGACACCACGTATCGAGATAATAGTTTTAAAGCCCTCATTTTTTGCCACTGTGACGCCGGGAGCGATAGCGCTAAGGTCGACAAATGACATAACATTTTTGTTGTCCATGTCATTTGCTGTAATCGCGGTCACTGCCTGGGATAAAGTCTGCAGGCTTTCGGAGCGTTTCTCAGCCGTTACCATTATCTCCTCGATTATTCTCTCGTCTGCATTGACTGACTGCACCGCCGCACTGGAAGCAGCGACTGCTATAGCTGCAGAGATGGCGCTGGTTAAATATTTTTTCTGAATCATGATGTTTCCCCTATAGAGCATTGTTGGTATTAAATATGGCTAATTAGTCAAAATTGAATTTATCACTAAATTGAATGAGCAATAATCGAGCCAACAATTACAATCTTTTATATAAAACTTGTAAGAAAGTATAACTTCTGCCCGATTCGGATGATTACTGGATACATGCACTATGTTTTCCGTGATCTTTGCCACTACAGAAGTTTATCGGCCAGTTCATTTTTGATGCATTTTTTTATCTGTGCATTAATTTGATGCATCTTCTAGCAGGCGTGCCCAAATATCAATATAAGTTGCCGTTATTATTATTCTTCAAACAAACAAACAATCAAACAATACTGGCCGAACGGGCTCGCAACTGCTGGGGAAGTTGGGCTATGCTTGAGCGGTAAAAATAATTGGGCTTATCTACAAGGACTCAGACTAACGATGAAAAGCGATGATAGTCGTGGGGCAGATTCACCTACTCGAAGACATTTTTTAGAACGGGCAGGCGCAACCGTTGCCGGGCTGGCACTGGTCGCACCACTTATGGCTAAAGAATCGTCGCAAGCTACAAATTTGCCACAGCCGCCAGGGCTTGACCCCACTGCGGCACAAATGATGAGTAATTTGCGTCGCGCTAATAAAGTAGCTGCGCGTGCCCTAGAGCAGGGTCATCACCCCTTTGGCGCTATTCTGGTGGCTGCCAATAATGAAACTGTATTGCTGGAACAGGGCAATATCAATGCGGTTAACCATGCTGAATCGACGTTAGCGCGCCGTGCTAGCGAGCAGTTCTCCGCAGCAGAGCTCTGGACGATGACTTTGTACAGTACCGCTGAACCCTGCGTGATGTGCGCCGGTACCCAGTACTGGGCCAATATCGGGCGCCTCGTTTATGGAATGTCCGAGCGCCAATTATTGGACCTGACTGGCAGCAGCAGTGATAACCCGACTCTGGATGTGCCCAGTCGCTACGTATTTTCCCGTGGCCAAAAAGCGATTCGAGTATGGGGCCCGGTTGAGGGGGTTGTTGACGAGATTGCACAGCTACATAGGACGTTTTGGCAGTAGCTCAACTGCGCCCGAATATACCCTTGGCAAGTGCAGTACTACTAATCGAGGAGTTGTTGATAATGAGACCTATGACTTAGGTAAATGCTCTTTTATAATTTCGTATAATGCCGGTCGACTAGCGGCAACCTCAGCCACACTCAGACCTTCCAGTGAATGCGGATACTTGAGCCACTCTTCTGTTTCATAAAGGTAGTAATCAGGTATGCGCGCTGTTTTATTCCGAGTTGGTTTGAAGTAAGGCACCGCCACCCGCACCTCATGGGGCATATTAAGCCGTGTCTTTTCCTCTAAATGTTTGATCACGGCATCGATAGTGAGGCCCGTGTCAAATACATCATCGACAATCAACAAGCGGTCTTCGAGACGCGCATGTTTAACCAGATAGTTTATGCCATGAATTCTTATGTCGGCCGAGCGGCCATCAATTCCCGAGTACGATGAAGTGCGAATGGCGATATGGTCAGTTTCGATGCCCGCGTAGGCTAATAATTCCTGCACCGCAATACCTATCGGCGTACCGCCGCGCCATAGTGCTATTATTATGGTCGGCCGAAACCCACTAGCTATAATCTCCGCTCCCATTTTAAAGGAGTCTTCGAGAAGCTGTTGTGCCGTAAGGTAAGTTTTTGTACTCATTATTTTTATACTATCTAACGCGGGTTTGGCCTTGATGTCTGGAAAAGAAGTTTCAAGCCGTAGTATAGTCTGCTCGCTCCCTTAATATCGAGCAACAATTGTGGATACCCTATGAAAAAGCAGTTTGTGCAGGAAGAAGAGCTTCTAAATGACTCCTATAAACTGGCGGTCAAAATATATGAGAGTGGCTTTCGTCCCGACTTTATCGTCGGTGTCTGGCGTGGTGGCTCTGCGGTCGGTATCTATGTGCAGGAATGTTTGCAATACCTTGGCGTTAACACCGATCATATTGCTATCAGGACATCTTATACTGGGATGGATAAATACTTGTTGCGCGTAGATCAGCCCGAAACGATCAGAGTACATGGCCTACAGTATCTTTTTGAAAATCTGAATCATGATGACTCTCTGCTGATTGTTGATGATGTATTTAGTTCTGGCCATAATATTGAAGCGATCATTAATCGATTAGAGAGCAAGACCAAGCGCAATATGCCCTCTGATATAAGGGTTGCCGTACCGTTTTATAAGCCCACATATAAAAAGACTAGCCGCCAGCCTGATTACTATTTACATACCACTGATAATTGGCTGGTACTACCTTATGAGCTAACGGGCTTGAGCAAGCAAGAAATAGAAACACATAAACCATGGGTAATACCCATTTTGGAACAAATGAAAGCCGGGCTCAGCAATTAGCAGCCTGCCAGTTGGTATCGTCTTTCATACTACCAACTTACTTGTATTAACTCACATTTTGCTTGAGGGGGAGTTTAGTGATTAGGATATTTATCAAAGTGATAAGTACTAGCGTTATTGAACTTTATAACCAGCATCTTATTGTTATAAGTTAAATTTGGCTTATGGCGCTTGCTACGATTTGATTGCGGCCTTGTTTTTTCGCTTTATATAAATTCTCATCTGCATGTTTTAAAAAATTTGTAGTTTTTTCTGACGCTGCCGCCGTCGCTACCCCGATACTTAGACTCGGGGATGGATTGGCATAGTTAAAGTCACGTACTTTTGTGGAAAAATTATCATTTATTATTTCAGCGAAGGTGGCAGCTTTGCGAAGGTTAGCGTCTGGCATGAAAATCACAAATTCGTCGCCGCCGAAGCGTGCCGCAATACTATTATTTAATATATTTTTTCTTAAAACCTCAGCCAATGTTTTTAGCACTAAATCGCCAGATTGATGGCCATGGATATCATTTATCGATTTAAGATAATCTAGGTCGATGATAAGCATTGAAACAGGTTGCTGGGTAAACTCTGGAAGCTGGTAGTAGTCATTAACTTTTTTATAAAAATAACGCCGATTAAGTAGCTGTGTTAACGGATCAATGTTGGCATTGTGACGGATTTTTCGAATCAGTTTTTCATTACACATTAATATATAGCCAATAGGAAATATAACACCACTCAAAATAGCACTTCCAAACATCAGGTTATTGTAGGTATTTGCATTGTAAAAGTTGTGTGTGCCGTGCTCTATTGATGTTAAACCCGCTAGCCTTATGATAAATACAGTAGACAAACTGCATATGGCAATGCCGAACCAGAGGCAGGTTGTGTTAAGTCGGGTTGCACTCTTGATCAGGGTTAGACCAAGTAAACCTAGTGCTATGCTAAAGCCAATGCTGGCGACAGCTATCCTGCCGCCAAGACTGTCATTAACGAATGTTAGCCAAATAAATAGGGCTATAAATATTATGCTAGACATAATTATAGCGGGCAGATAGAAATTGTCTCGTTTGAAATATATTTGAACGCCTATAAATGCAATAAAAAATGACACTAAAATGGTGGCGTTACCAGCTACTATCAGCACGCCAGATGATGAATCTTGTCGTAATAAAATTGTTAATGCAGCAACAGCAAGAAGTAATAGCGAAGCAGACCAGTAGCGTAATTCTTTATATGACGGGTATAAAAAAGCAAAGCATAGCAGACAACAAGATCCACCTGACATGGAGATAAGCATTGAAAATACTAGCGTTTTTACATCCACATCAGTCAACTTTGCCAATTATTTTGGTAACTATAAAGCTGTTAGATTAATGGCGGATTAATAGATAGGGCTAGTGCTACAGCGCATGGTCACTTTTTTTCAAGGGTTTCACTAAAGGGCTATACAGCCCAGCGGTAGGGAGGGACACTTAATGAGCCTGTCAGGCTCATCTATTAAAATAAGGTTGCTGGTAAGCTTAACTGTAATTTTAGCCAATAGTATCGGCCTTGTTACCTCCATTATTGCCCCTTCGATAATCTCTGCCGTGACAGATTAACGGCAGTAAAGCGGGCGTTCGAAAATTCACCTTAGTTACTTTGGCCTTCAGTATTAATATCTGCGGCTGACAACTGATTGTGACTGCCATCGCAATAGGGCGCGTTGTTAGTGTGTTTGCACCTACACATAGCACAACTTTCTTGCTCTGCCACAAATCCAATAGGTGTAATCTCAGAGCCTTTATGCGAGCCGTCGCAAAAAGGCTGTGCGGCCGATTGCCCACACGCACAATAAAAGTACTTTTTACCAATTTCTAAATCTACTTTGATAGGGCTTGCTGCTGCAACAATTGGTTTACTCATAGTATTCTCGCCGGGTTAAAATTTTTATTTACGATATTAACTTAAGCTAACGAGTTATATAAGTTAGCTTGAGAGTATTGCTTTAAGCCAGATTTTTAATCTGCTGGGTGGTTAACCAACATCCGTGTACGCCATAAGGTACTCGCGTTGGCAAATGAAGTTTGGCAACTTCCTGCATGGTGCTGGCATCAATAATGACCATATGCGCTTTGTCATCGGTCATTAATATGTCTACAAGATATCCGTCATCCTCTGCTTGTGGATTATTTTTTGCAACAAATAACGCTTCGCCGCCTACATAGCCATCGTAATCAAAACGCGCTACTTCGCGTTCGTTAAGTAAATCGTACTTAAGTACGTTGCTGCCCATAATGCCGCCACTGGTCTGCTCATCGAGTAAATAAGCATATTGATTTTTCTTACCAACGTAAGCGGTATTAAAGCTAGGGCGCTCGTAAAAATGATCTAGCAGGACCCGTTGTTCAGTCACTTCGCCACTGTCTACATTCAGGCGATATTTATAAAATTTTGTATGCGGCTCTTTCGAAGAATGAATCGGCACATCTGACGGATAAGATTCGAACACGGGCGCAAAAATAACAATGTCGGTACCGCCATCTTCGCGAGTTTCTTCCCAGCCATTAATTGTGTGCCAAAGATGACCTGGCAAGTCGGTGGTAAACCACTGTATTGAGTCACCTTGTTGATGGTCTTTTTTAATAACGCCAAATTGTAATTTGTGGTCGGCATCGAAAGTAAATGCGCTACCTTCAGGGCCTGATAGGCCTTTCATGTTTGAACGCAGTGATACATTAGGGAAGACTGAGTAATTTTCAGTAATATAATAGTCATGCAAAAAACCAATTGCAGGGTCTGCTTCAAAGATTTCCTCGAACTTCTTCAGTTCGCCATTACTCAGCAATCCATAGAATACTTTGCCAGTTCGAATGTCGGTACTATACAAATACCAGTCACCATTGTCGGGGTCAATTTTGGGATGGGCAGTGAAGGGTGAAACAATCTTGTCGTCAAAACTCTCCATCGCGCCTTTACCGTTGAGGCTAAGCAAGCCATCTTTAATGGTGGTGTCTAGAGCAAATGGATAGCAAGTTTCTTGTAAGCAAAATAGTCTGCCATTGTGATACTGAATAGCTGTTGTCGCGCTGCCGTTATTTAAGTCTGCTAAGTTAGGAATAATGCCTTTCTTTTTTTGCAGCATTTCAACAATGACTTTGACTAACGCTGGTTTACCGCCACCTGCTACATCACCAAACTCTGTATAGATTTCCTTGCCGTGTGCCGCTTGGGCCTCAAAGCGGGGGGTGCGAATATAGGTGTTGGAGTAGGTCGCACTGCCATCGTTAATTTGCACTTGATGTAACATTCCATCGCCATTAAACATATGGCGACGACTGTTTATGTCGTCAAATTGGGTATTAGTACCATTACGTAAGTAGGCGCCATTTAGCTCTGGAGGTATCGTCCCTTCAACCACTATATCAACATGGTTGTGTTCTTTTCTAACGGGTAAAAAGCCGGGTTTTGAGTAATCGCTGTTGGCGTTATAAGTAGCTGCATCGAGTTTTTTGTTAGCGTTGGCTTTGACAAAATTGAGCAAAGGTCTGGGGGCAAGAAATAACAGCAGTAACCCGATAATAGGCGGAAATAAGACAATTAATAAAATAACGTAGATGACCGTTAGCATACATTCTCCTCATCAAACTGCTCGTTAAGGCAGCATGGTTGATTAATGGCTATTTGAGTGACTTAGAATAAAAACTACTTGTTATGTTTTGGTACTATGGGAGACTAGCTTGCAGTGTTTTTATATGCAACATGTTTCACATAAAATTTAGGAGAGTCAGTGTCACTTAAACATGTCATTTTGGTGGTATTAAAAGACCAACCTGCGAGCGGCTACGAGCTTAATCAAGTGTTTGCCGGTGAGTTGGGTTTATTCTGGAATACTAGTCATCAAGCGGTTTACCGCGCATTAGCCAGTATGGATAAAGAAGATTTGGTTGGTTTTGTTGCCCATGAACAATCAGGTAAGCCAGATAAAAAGACTTATCAAATAACTTCTCAAGGTGAACAGGTATTACAGCAGTGGTTGTCTGAGGTACAGCCACCGATGCAAATAAACGAAGATATTATGGTGAAATTTTTTGCCGGTAACTTAATCGCAAATGATGCTTTGCTTAAACAAGTGCAAGTGCACTATTTAGTCCATAAACAAAAGCTACAGGGTTACCAAATAACTGAAAAACACATACTTGATAATGAGAAATTAAATGCGCAACAAAAAGTCCAGTTTATGACATTACGACGCGGAATCTTAATGGAGCAGGCGCGGCTGGACTGGTGTGTGGAAGCGATAGCTGTACTGAGTCAATTTAATTAGTCTTACCAAACCACTTCTTAAGTTTTTCTTTAGTTTGCGCCTTAACTGAATCATCAATGTAAACGGCGATGGTTGTTACCGCTGCACTAAGCGTTATCAGGTCATCGCTAAAACCAGTAACAGGAATAAAGTCAGGAATTGCATCTATAGGTAAAATAAAATAGGCGATGGCCGAATAAA
>TARA_B110000902_G_scaffold45393_1_pt1 | contig 15012 bp, 17 predicted proteins | sample TARA_B110000902 | Tara Oceans TARA_B110000902 (sample SAMEA4398009) | marine metagenome | biome: Polar Biome; feature: [SRF] surface water layer (ENVO:00010504); material: water (ENVO:00002006), including particulate matter (ENVO:01000060) such as... | depth 5 m | reverse complement strand
TAGTTATTACACCCACTAAAATTCCAAATATAAGTCCAAGAGCTACTGCTGTTACTTGTTTATTTTTATTTTTCATTTTTTAATAATTATGGCTAATAATAAAATAACTATATATTCTTTTAATTAATTGTGTTAGTACTTAGCAAATTTATTCTTTATCATTTAGAAATAGACGAAACTATTCTGTTATACTCATGTGAAATAAAGCATCTCCCTTATTTACGATTGGTGTTTTATTAATACAAAAGATATGTCCGTCAAATGGAGCATAAATTTTCTTTTTAAACTCTCCAAAAGGGTCCTGTATGACACCTAGAATTTCTTTCTTTTTTATAAAACTACCGTTTGCAACTTTAATTTTAAACATCCCCGAATGGGAAGCTCGCAACCATTTTGCTTTTTCAACAAAAATAGGTGTTTCTCTAACGGCAATTTTACCTTCAATTACACCTAGACGAATAAGTACATTCTTAGTTCCGTTCACACCTTCATTAATAATGGTCGGATTTAATTCTTTCGATTTCCCACCTTCAAAAAGTAAAACAGTTTTTCCCATTTTACTTAAAGTATCTCTTAAAGATTTCGTAATATTATTAGAAAAGACAATCATTGGCGGATTAAATACCTTAGCCAGTTCTAATGCTTTTTCATCGTCCTTACTACATCTAATTTGTGCAATATTGTCACGCTCACCACCACCTGTGTGAAAATCAATTACATAATCTACAAAAGGTGCTATTTCTTTTGTAAATTGAAATGCGAATTGACTCGCTAAAGAACCATTTAAGGCTCCAGGAAACATTCTGTTTAGATCACGTCCATCAGGAAATTCTCTCGTTTGAATTAAATATCCGAAGATGTTAAAAACAGGAATACATATTATGGTTCCTTTTGTGGGTTTATTAATTCCTAAATCAATAATTTCTCTTATAATTCCAACCCCATTCGTTTCATCTCCATGAATACCGGCCAATAGTAAAACCACAGGACCAGGATTAATAGAACGTTCTATAATTACAGGAACTTTTACAGTAGTTCTTGTATGTAATTTTGCAACTTCTAAGTCTAAAACAGTGCGCGTTCCTTCAGAAATTTCTTTTCCGAGAAGAACAAAAGGCTTATTCGACATTTAACTCTAAATAACGTATAATTTCTTTTGCAATATTTTTCTTAGTAGCAACTTCTATTCCTTCTAAACCAGGAGAAGAGTTTACTTCTAAGACTAAGGGTCCTTTAGACGATTGTAACATATCTACACCTGCAATGCCTAATCCCATTGCTTTTGTAGCCTTTAAAGCAGTTTTTTCTTCCTCGTCGGTAAGCTCTATTATATTTGCATTTCCACCTCTGTGAAGGTTAGAACGAAATTCTCCTTCTTTTCCTTGTCTTTTCATAGCTCCAATAACTTTACCATCAACCACAAAAGCTCTAATGTCTGCGCCACCAGCTTCTTTGATGAATTCTTGCGCAATTACTCTTGCACCCAATCCGTTAAAAGCCTCTAATACAGAAGTTGCTGCATTTTGAGTTTCTGCCAAAACAACCCCTAAACCTTGGGTCCCTTCTAATAGTTTTAAAACTAAAGGTGTGCCGCCAACAGATTCTATTACATGCTCTACATCTTTTGTATAGTTTGTGAAAACAGTTTTTGGCAAACCAACACCAGCTCTTGCTAGTATTTGTAGGCTACTTAATTTATCTCGAGATCTTACCAAGCCAATTGAAGACACTGCAGTAAAAACTTTCATCATTTCAAATTGGCGAATAACAGCTGTACCATAAAAGGTAACAGAAGCTCCAATTCGTGGAATAATTGCATCTATATTTTCTAAATACTCTCCCTTATAATATATTTTTGGTGCTTTTCGCTCTATTTCAATGTTGCATTTTAAATGGTCTACAACCATTACCTCATGTCCTCTCTTTTCGCCAGCTTCAACTAATCTTCTTGTCGAGTACAAATTAGGGTTTCTAGATAAAATTACAATTCTCATTTATATTAGATTTTTTAATTTGTGTGATAGATTTTTCATTGTAGTGTCTATCACAAATTTTTTATTCAAAAATTTTCTTCCTAGTAATATAGGAAATTTCATATCTTTTCTCTCGCTTAATGTAAGATAAATTGGAAAAGTTTTATTAAAAATAAAAATTTCTGTAAGAATCATAAAACGCATTTCAGAGACGCCATTAGAGCTTTTTACAATTTTCGAAGCATAGTTCTTAAACGTAAACTCTTTATTATTATAAAAGGAGTGCTCTGGATCTAACAAAGTAAACTGAATTAAGGAAACACCATTCACAGTAATTTTATTAATATTTGAACAGTGAATAGAGGAAGTATAAGCACCAGAATCTATCTTTAAATCAATTTCTGAGAGTGATAATTCTGGGAAATCTGCTTTATCTGTTCGACCAATGGTAATTTTCATATATACAATTTAGACCAAAGTAAAATTAGTTATACTTATTGACTTATGACAAGAAAGTTTTACAATTTTACAACTGCTGCTTCTGCACAACGTTCTCCATCCATTGCGGCAGAAACAATACCACCAGCATAACCACCACCTTCACCACAAGGAAATAATCCTGCTATATCTGTGTGCTCTAAATTATCTTTTCTAGGAATATTAATTGGTGAGGAAGTTCTAGATTCTACTCCAATAATATTGGCTTCGTTGGTAAAGTAACCATGCATTTTTTGCCCAAATCCAGTAAAACCTTTGCGCAATCTACTCCCAAGAATTTTTGGTAAAAGGGAGTGCATGGGTGCTGAATTTAAGCCAGGCTGATAAGAGGTTTCATTTAAGTCTGTAGAGAGCTTTCCATCAACAAAATCGACCAATCTTTGTGCAGGAGCAGTTTGTGTTCTACCACCAGCAAGAAATGCAATTTTTTCTAAATCTTTTTGAAATTCGAGACCTCTTAATTCCCCTAAATGTTCATACTTCTTAAAGTCTTTGTCAATATCTAGTTCAACTACAATTCCTGAGTTCGCAAACTTATTATTTCTACGAGAAGGAGACATTCCGTTTACTACAACTTCTCCACTCGCGGTAGCTGCAGGAACTATAAATCCTCCAGGGCACATGCAAAAAGAATAGACACCTCGGTTATTTACTTGTTGCACTAAACTATATGCTGCAGCCGGTAAGAGTTCATCTCTCTCGCCAGAACAGTTGTATTGTATTTGATCTATTATTTCTTGTGGATGCTCTACACGAACCCCCATTGCAAAAGATTTTGCTTTAATTCGAATTTCTTTTTTATGTAATAATTCGTAAATATCTCTTGCTGAATGACCGGTTGCTAAAATCACAGAATTTACTGTCATTTCTTCACCGTTTTGAAGTTGGATGGCTTGTAGCTTATTGTTTTTAATTACAAAATCTATAACTTTTGTTTCGAAATGTACTTCTCCACCAAATTTTAAAATATTTTCACGAATATTTTCAATTATTTTCGGCAACTTATTTGTACCAATATGCGGATGTGCGTCTACTAAAATTTGCTCTGTAGCACCGTGAAAAACTAGGTTTTCAAAAATTCTGCGTACATCTCCACGTTTTAAACTTCTGGTGTATAATTTACCATCGGAATATGTTCCTGCACCTCCTTCTCCAAAACAATAGTTAGAGTCTTCATCTACAATATGATCTCTATTAATGGCTTTAATATCTCTACGTCTGCCTTGTACATTTTTACCTCGCTCTAAAATTACAGGCTTGTACCCTAATTCTATGCAACGCAATGCAGCATACATTCCCGCAGGGCCAAAACCAATAATATGAACTTCTTTGGCGTTAGAAACATCTTTATAGTCAAAACTATACGTAGATTTTTCAGGAACCTTCTCATCTATATACACAGCAACTTTATAATTAAATATAATGTCTTTTTTACGAGCATCAATAGATTTACGCAATACTTTTACTGCGGAAATTTCGCTTTTGTCAACTCCTAGTTGTTTAGAAGCTTTGTGTAATAGAATATTTTCTTTACGTTCTTCTATTAAATTTACTCGAAGTTGAATATCTTTCACCATGTTGCAAAATTACGTAAATTATAAGTAGTTTTAGTGAAGTAAACTGTTGTGATTTTGAAGAATTTACCGATTTTATTTTATCGAAAGTAATGCTCCAAAATACTTTAGTTTTTAAGGATAAATAGCAAAACTAAAACAAGCCATTTATTTTTTTTAATTGCCTTTTATTTTCACGTACGGGTATCTATGTTTCCTTTTCTGAATTTGCACCATTATGCGCGTGTTTTTCTCTAAGTATCTTGAAGTGAGGTCCGTTCTGTAATTGATATTTTGAAATTAATAACCAAGTCGTAAGAATAGATTGAAATATATTGTTGTTTGTGTGAGTACCTTTGCAATCAAAAACGGCTTAAAGTCTTCCTGTTATGGTGAACGTATCCCTTTTGTTGAGCATAATACAAAGTTCGTTTATTTAAACTGTTGCTCATTTTTTAAATTCATTACTTAATTTAAAACTTTTATAAAACAACCAAGTATAAACTTGCATTGAAATCATTTCTTTTTTACGGCGTTCTTTTTTTGCTGCTTAATTTGAGTTTGTTGTGTGCTATTAATTACATGTTTTAAACACTACTATTCATATATAAAATATGGGTAGCAGTTCTTTGGGTTCGAAGTAACTGCCGATTTGATTTATTTTTAATAATTTATAGCAACTATTTAGCGAAGTTAAATTCTAAAGATTTAGAAAAAAAAGTTAAATTAAATCACATTTTATCATGCGATCATTTCCAAACAAATCTTTTCGCAGCTCAATATTTTTAAACCCCTTTTTATGTAACAATGCGCACGTTTCTTTTCCTAGGTATTGATTTATTTCAAAGAACAATAATCCGTCCTTAGAAAGATGTTGTTTTGCAAAATCTGTTATTTTATCATAAAAAATTAAGGGATTTTCATTCGTGACAAACAATGCTAAGTGAGGTTCATTTTTAAGAACATTGTTCTTTATTTCTGCTTTTTCTAATTCACGAACATAAGGTGGGTTAGAAACAATGATGTCAAATTTCTGAGATAGCTTTTTCGTTTTTAAGATATCGATTTCAATAAAATCAACCTCAACTTTATTTAAAAGAGCATTTTGTTTTGCAACTATTAAAGCTTCCGAAGAAATATCAATTGCAGATATTTTTGCTTTTGGTAAGTTCTTGGCTATAGAAATAGGAATGCAACCAGTTCCTGTGCCAATGTCAAGAATTGATAATCTTATTTGCTTGTTGCTTTGAAAACTTACAGCTTCTTCTAAAATCCAAGCAACCAATTCTTCGGTTTCAGATCTTGGAATCAACGTGTTGTTATCAACAAAAAAAGGCAAACCATAAAATTCTGTATTTCCTAGAATATATTGAATGGGCTCTTCTTTTTGAAGTTTTACAAGAATATTTTTTAAGTCTGTTAATGTACTCTCAGGTATTAAAAAATTAGGTTTTAAAACGGTGTCAATTCTTTGGAGGTTTAGTTTTTCTTCCATTAAAATAAAGAAAAAACTATCTATTTCTGTCTTAGGGTAGATTTCTGAAAGTGCTTGCGTGAAAAATAATTTAAATGTGGTTAAGGTCATATTTTCTTCAACATCCAAATAGTACATGAATAATGGCCAGTGCCTCCTATTGGCTTATCTAAATTTAAAAAGCCGTTTTTTTTATATAATTTTTGAGCAGCTTCCATGTAAGGCATCGTTTCTAAATAACAACTTTCAAAACCAAATTCTTTTGCTTTGTCTAAACATTTAGAAATTAAAAGAGACCCCAAGCCTTTGCCTCTTGCAATTGGTAAGAAATACATTTTTTGAAGTTCACATATATTTGCTTCACAATTGTCTAGTTTTGCAATTCCCGCTCCTCCAATAACTTGGTTTTTATGTTCAAGAACAAAGTAGATTACTTTTTCTCTTTGGTAGGTTTCAAACATTAAATCAGTCGCCTTATCTTCATAGGCAGTTCCTATTTTTGGAGCACCCATTTCCAAAATACCACTTCTAATTACCCTAGAAATACCGATATTGTCGGTAGGTTTTATTTCTCTTATGATAAAATCTGTAGGTGTCATTTATTACTGTATTTTTGCAGGAGCAAGTTACCTAAAATTTCAATTTTACTGATGAAAAACGTACTATATTTTTCTGCTTTATTTTTATTAATATCGAGTTGCTCTGTTCAAAAAGAACCTGTTTTTCTTAAAGTAGATAATGTGGAGGTATTGAGTTATGCTTTAGATACTATAAAATTAAAAGCAGCTGCTTTTTTTGAAAATCCGAACGATGTTGGGGGTAATATTTCTACTGATGAATTGAAAATATTTGTCAATGGGCAAGAGGTAGCACAAGTTTTTTCTGAAGAATTTAAAGTGCCTGCTAGAAAAGAATTTTCGGTTCCCTTAATTGCGCATATTCCTACAAAAAATATTTTGAGCTCAAATAAAAATGGTATTTTAGGAGGCCTGTTAAGTTCCTTATTTACGAAAAAAGTAACGGTTAGGATAAAAGGAGAGTTACGGTACGTTGTTTTTGGTTTTAAAAGAAATTTTTTAGTGGATAAAACACAAGAAATAAAAATTAAATTTTAAGTGATTCGACATAAAATTTACATAAAACGTTGTTTACAGATTGCTAAAAACGGATTCGGAACAACGCGCCCTAATCCTTCAGTCGGTGCTGTAATTGTGCATCAAAACAAAATTATTGGAGAAGGTTTTACCTCGCCTTTTGGCAGCAATCATGCGGAGGTGAATGCAATTAACGCTGTAAAAAATAAAAAACTATTAAAAGAGGCTACTATTTATGTGACACTAGAACCTTGTAGCCATTTTGGAAAAACACCGCCTTGTGCAGATTTAATTGTAAAACACCAATTAAAGCAAGTGGTAATTGGTTGCTTAGATACAAATAGTTTAGTAGCAGGTAAAGGAGTTGAGCGCCTAAAAAACGCAAATATTGAAGTGATTGTTGGTGTCTTAGAGGATGAATGTAGAATACATCACAAACGGTTTTTTACGGTTCAAGAGAGAAAAAGGCCATATATTATCTTAAAATGGGCAGAAACTAAAGACGGATTTGTTGCGCCATTCTCTAAAAATGAGAACAAACCAGTTTTTATTTCTAACACATATTCACAACAGTTAGTACATAAGTTAAGAAGTAAAGAACATGCCATCTTAGTGGGGACAAATACTGTTTTGGCAGACAATCCGAAGTTAAATGTTAGAAGTTGGTTTGGAAAGAGTCCTGTTAGAATTGTTTTAGACCGGACTTTACGAATTCCTGAAAGTGCAAGTATTCTGGATGGAAGCATTAAAACGATTGTGCTTACAGAAAAAAGTGACCAGGAAAATGAGGTAAAAAAAAAGAAGCAAGAAGTAAAAGACAATTTAATTTTCGAGCAAATTGATTTTTCTGAAAAATTGGCAATACAAATTTGTGCAGTGCTATATAAACACAATATTCAGTCTTTAATAATTGAAGGAGGCACACAAATCTTACAAACTTTTATAAATGATAACTTCTGGGATGAAGCACTAGTTTTTGTGGGTGACTCTGCTTTTAAAGACGGCATTAAGTCGCCAGAAATTAAAAAGAAGTACGCTCAAGAATATATTAAAAATGACGTTTTAAAGAGATATACGAATGATTAAGAATATTGTTTTTGATTTTGGAGATATTTTCATCAATTTAGATAAAAAAGGCTTCGCAACTGCACTACAAAAAATTGGTATTTCGCAAGAGTCTGATGAAATGTTGCCAATTTTACAGCAATATGAAATGGGACTTATTTCAACGAAAGATTTTATTTCCTTTTTTAATATTCGGTTGAAGGTTTCACCAGAAAAATTGATTGAAGTCTGGAACTCTATTTTATTAGATTTTCCAACAAAACGTTTAAGGTTTATTCAAGAATTGGCAGAAAGTAAAAAATATAGGCTCTTTTTATTGAGTAATACCAACGATTTGCATATTTCATGGATAAAAAATAACTGGGGAAATTTTTTATATAATGACTTTAAAGTATGTTTTGAACAATTTTATTTGTCGCATGAAATAAATTTCAGAAAACCCAATAATAATATTTATGAATTTGTCTTGGATGCTAACAAATTAATAGCAAAAGAAACCTTTTTTATAGATGACACTAAAGAAAACACAGATGCTGCAAAAGCGCTAGGAATTCACGTTTGGAATTTAGTTCCAGGCAAAGAAGATGTTCTGGAATTATTTACGAAAAACCACATATAATTTGATTTATTTAGTATTAAGTATTCTTTTTTCAACAGGGTTAATTGTTATTTTTAAATATTTCGGTATTTATAAAGTAGATGTTTTAAAAGCTATTTGTGTAAACTACATAGTAGCTTGTTCTATGGGTCTTTTGTTTGCAGAAAGAAAAATACCAATAACAGAAATTTATTTAGAGCCTTGGTTTGGTAGTGCATTAATTTTAGGAGCATTATTTGTTTCTATCTTTTTTGTGATGGCAATGACAGCTCAAAATAACGGCGTTTCAGTTACTTCAATTGCTGGTAAGATGTCTGTAGTTGTTCCTATTTTATTTGGAATAATTTTATATAACGAATCAGTAACTTTCTTAAAGATTTTAGGAATTACGATTGCTTTAATTGCGGTGTATTTGTCTTCTGTTAAAGATGAGGGGTCAGGAAAAAAAGGAACATTATTATTTCCGATTTTATTGTTTTTAGGTTCTGGAATGATAGATACGCTTTTAAAATATATTCAAGTAAATTATGTTGCAGATGAAGATGTTCCTGTTTTTTCTGCGGGTTTGTTTGGTATTGCAGCTATTTTTGGATTTACAATTTTAGCAATTAGAACGCTTAAAAAAAGAGAGGCTTTTGGGCTTAAAAATATTCTTGCAGGAATTATTTTAGGAGTACCTAATTACTTCTCAATATTCTTCATTATTAAGGCTCTACAGAATAAAAATTTCGAGAGCTCAACTTTATTTACCATAAATAATGTGGCAATAGTAATTGTGTCAACATTGGTAGGCTTGCTATTGTTTAAAGAAAAATTTAGTCTTAAAAATAAAATAGGAGTTGTATTGGCAATTTTAGGAATTGTATTGGTTACTATTGCATAAAATTTTTATTTAAAGCTATTTTTTAGTGTTTCAAAAGGGCTTTTTTTTTGCGATCTTTGTTAAAATGATTGCGACTTTGCACTTAATTTTTTAATCAATCAAAAGAGTATGGAAGACGTTTATAAAACCATCGAATTACCCTCTATAGAAACACTTTTCAAAGAAAAGGGAAGTAAGTTTTTTGGATATACTTTTCCTGTTTTGTCTGAAGAGGATGTGAAAGAGCGGCTAGAAGAACTTAGAAAAAAACACCATACTGCGCGTCATTTTTGTTATGCGTATCAATTAGGAATCGAGAAAGTTAGATTTAGAGCAAATGATGACGGTGAGCCAAATAATTCTGCAGGAATGCCAATCTATGGTCAAATTCAGTCTTTTGAAGTTACCAATATTTTAATTGTATCTGTCCGTTATTTTGGAGGTACAAAACTAGGAGTGGGAGGTTTGATTTCTGCATACAAAACGTCTGCACAAATGGCATTAGAAGTGTCTAATATTTTAGAAAAGACAATCAATGTTCAGTATCAATTGACATTTAATTATGATTTGATGAATCCTGTAATGAGAATCGTTAAGGAAAAAAATATTGAAATTGTGAGTCAGAAGTTAGAAATGGATTGCCAATATATTATTTCTGTGAGGAAAAATGATGCGAAAGCAATTTTCAATATTTTTGACAATCTATATAAGGTTACTTTAAAAGTGTTGGAATAAAATTTAAGGACTCAGAAAACGTTCACTAAAATCCTAACCCTTTCAATAAATACTCCGGACAGCGAGTAGGTTTCATTGTTTTTATATGCATAAATGCCAAAACAGAATTTCCTGTACAAATTAATTCATTATTTTGATTTTTAATTTCATAATTAAATTCAATCTTTACCAAAGGTTCTTTTTTTAAGAAAGTATGTATGGTTAAAACGTCATCATACAATGCAGATTTTATAAAATTAAAATTTATTGCAATTACAGGAAGCATTATTCCGCTCTTTTCCATATCTTTATAACTTATCCCCAAAGAACGCAGCCATTCTGTTCTGCCCATTTCAAAAAATTGTGCATAGTTACCGTGATATACAACTCCCATTTGATCTGTCTCAGAATATCTAATTCTTGTATTTGTTGATGATTTTTTCAATTTTTTTTTGATAAATTTATCCGGATAGTTTACGAAAAAAATAATTAATAATCAATAGCAAATTGATTTTTTTATACTGAATTTTATTCACATTTTTGTATTCCCCAAACGAGTGCATTGTATTTTTTTTTCAACTAAGTCAAATAACCTAAAGTACCACATCAAAAAATGAATTTAACTGCTGAATCTGTTTGGAACGACTGCATGTCTTTTATAAAAGACAATATTAAACCACAAGCCTATAAAACTTGGTTTGAACCCATTAAGCCAGTAAAACTTTCAGGAGAAGCCTTAACGATACAAGTACCTAGTAAATTTTTTTACGAATGGTTAGAGGAACACTATATTAAGTTATTAAGAGTAGCATTAGTAAGACAATTAGGAAATGATGTCAAATTGATTTACGATGTGAAAATGGAAAACAATTATAGCAGCAATAGACCACAAACTGTTAAAATACCGAGCTCTAATAGAGATCCGTTAAAACCACAAAAAGTTACAGTTCCCATTGATACTGGTAATAGAGAATTGAGAAATCCGTTTGTAATTCCAGGGTTGCAAAAGGTTAAAATTGAATCTCAATTAAATCCGAATTACAATTTTGTTAATTTTATAGAAGGAGATTCTAATAGGTTAGCGCGTTCTGCAGGTATGGCAGTTGCGAACAAGCCCGGAGGGACCTCTTTTAATCCATTGTTAGTTTATGGTGGTGTTGGATTAGGTAAAACACATTTAGCGCACGCTATTGGTGTTAATATCAAAGATAAATATCCAGATAAAACAGTACTCTATATTTCATCAGAAAAATTTACACAACAATTTATAGATTCAGTAAAATCAAATACAAGAAATGATTTTATTCATTTTTATCAAATGGTAGATGTATTAATTATTGATGATGTTCAGTTTTTATCAGGGAAAGTAGGAACACAAGATGTTTTCTTTCATATTTTTAACCATTTACACCAAAATGGAAAGCAAGTAATTTTAACATCAGACAAAGCTCCTGTAGACATGCAAGACATAGAGCAACGTTTATTATCTCGTTTTAAATGGGGATTGTCAGCAGAATTACAAGCGCCAGATTATGAAACTAGAATTTCTATTTTAGACAATAAATTGTTTAGAGATGGTGTAGAAATGCCAGAAGAAATTGTAGCATATATTGCTAAAAATATTAAATCTAATGTTAGAGAATTAGAGGGTGTTATTATTTCTATGATTGCCCAAGCTTCCTTTAATCGAAGAGAGTTTTCTTTAGAGTTGGCAAAACAGATTGTAGATAAGTTCGTAAAAAACACGAAGAAAGAAGTTTCAATCGATTATATCCAGAAAGAAGTTTCTAAGTATTTTGATATGGACGTAGCTACTTTGCAATCGAAAACTAGAAAACGTCATATTGTACAAGCGCGACAGTTAGCTATGTTTTTTGCAAAAAGATTAACAAAGACTTCTTTAGCGAGTATTGGTAACCAAATTGGGCAAAGAGATCATGCAACCGTTTTACATGCCTGCAAAACAGTAGATAATCTTACTGAAACTGACAAACAATTTAGAAAATACGTAGATGACTTAACCAAGAAGTTAACGTTCTAAAGACCGCATATTTTAACAGTATACTTTTTTAATTTTATTCTGATGAAAAAAATACTAATGGTTTGCTTGGGGAATATTTGTCGTTCTCCATTAGCAGAAGGTATTTTACAATCCAAAGTAAATAATACTCTTTTTTTAGTTGATTCTGCTGGAACAGCAGCATATCACGTGGGTAAGCTACCGGACGCGCGCTCTATTGCTGTTGCTAGGAGTTACGGAATTGATATTACATATCAAAAAGCAAGAAAATTCACAGTAAAAGACTTTGATACTTTTGATATTATTTATGTGATGGATGCTAGCAATTATCAAAATGTACTTTTGGTCGCTAGAAATGATAGCGATATTCAAAAGGTGAAGATGATTTTAAATGAAACACATCCTGATAAAAATGAATCAGTTCCAGATCCCTATTATGGAGGAAATGCTGGTTTTGAAAATGTATATAAAATGCTTGAGGAAGCCTGCACTGTTATTGCAGAAAATATAACCTCATAGCACCTTAAATTAACACTAGTTTAAACGCCTAAAATAAATATAATGATTGGTAAACTCTATTTAATTCCTACAACTTTAGGAGACACAGAACCTCTCGAAGTAATGCCTTTATCTGTAAAAAAGGTGATAGAGCAAATTGATTATTATATTGTTGAAAATGAGAAATCGGCAAGAGCCTTTATTAAAAAGATTTCACCTAAAAAATCCCAGCCTTCCTTACAAATAATGTCTTTAGATAAATATGCCGAAGAAATTGAAACAAGAAGGTATTTAGATGTCTGTAAACAAGGGATAAATGTAGGTTTATTGTCGGAAGCAGGGGTTCCAGCAGTTGCAGATCCAGGAGCAAGTATTGTGAAGTTAGCGCATGAAAATAATATTCAAGTGGTACCTTTAGTTGGTCCGAGTTCTATTATAATGGCATTGATGAGTTCTGGTTTGAATGGCCAAAACTTTGCTTTTAACGGGTATTTACCAATTGATAAAGGAGAGAGGAAAAAGGCTATTAAAGATTTGGAAAGGCTTTCTAAAGATAAAAATCAATCTCAGATTTTTATCGAAACTCCCTATAGAAATGAGAAAATGTTTGCAGATTTAAAAGCGGCATTAACACCAGCAACAAGTTTGTGCATTGCAGCAGATATTACGTTGCCGTCAGAATTTATTAAAACACTATCTATTCAAGATTGGAAGCATCAAACACCAGATTTACATAAGAAACCCGCTATTTTTATTATTCAGAAATAAAAAGCAAATAGAAAACGAACAATTTTTAAGGTTAGCCGTTGATTCTGAAATGATTTATTAAAAGTTGTTTATTAGAAGCTTTATAACTGTGGGGTATTTGATTGCTGTTTATTAATAAAATACTCCATGTAATTAACTACTGCAAAAATTTTGATACTTAAACAGTGGCTTTTTGATTCGCCACAATACTAGAAACATTGTAATCTTTAAATTTTTTTAAATAAGATTGAATACTTGACCCATAAGCGTCAGAAAAACCTCTGGAGCCATTACTTCGTAAAAATTTCTTTACATTTCCAGCACCACTTAAATGAGCCGCTGCTAAAATTCCTGATTCTGTAATTTTGATACCATTCATTGTTTTACCAATGTATCGTTTAATATCTTTTCGTAAAATCCATTTATTTACTTGACACAAAGCCACAAACGCTTTTTCTTGTAAAATCGGATTGTTTAAAAATTCTTGGGTGTTGTAAATATGAAATCTGTGTAAAGTGGTTCTGCCAAACTGGTATTTTCCTAAATATCCTAAAGTATTTACAGCGGCATACTTTCCTTGAGATTCTTTAAAAGCGACAGCTTCTTTAAAAGCAACGAAATCTCTCTTTAAATAGAAGATCTCACTTCCAATAGATTTTGGAAAGCTTAACTTATTCGAGAACGCTGTCTCCGATTCTGAATTATTTTTTTTATCAATAGAAATTCCATTGATAAAAAGGATAACTACACTGAATAAAAGTATTTTTTTTTTGATAAAATAAATTTTTCTGTTATGCGATGCAAATTTACAATATAATTTAAAAGTAATTGATTATCAATATGTTAAATTTTACTAATTATATAATAAATGAAATGTTATTGTACTATTATTGTTAATTTCAATAGGAAAAGCACGAACCTTTATGAAGATAACAACAGAAGGTGCAGATTGTATGAGTTTTGTGATATTGTTTTTCAATATAATTTTTGGTCACTACTTTGTTTAAATAAAAATCACAGGTTTTGTTCATTTAGTGGTAATACCGTTACAAGTAGTAAAACTGCTTCTGCACTGCGCAATGTAGCTAAGAGAACTTGCTTTTGCTATGAAGCACTTTCTGAAAATTTAGTAGCATTTAAGGGACAAACACAAAATAATAGTATCTCAAATTATTTTTGAAAAATAAAAATTTCTGACTAGAAGTTGCAGTTGAGTAGTGACTATATTTAAAAAGGAAAGATTACTATCTATGCACCTTTTGTTTGTTCATCCATTGGTGATATTTCGCAGCATTTCTGTTGTGTTGCGCAAGTGATCTCGCAAAAGTGTGATACCCTAACTTACTAACATCTGCACACATATAGAAATAGTTGTGTTTTTGAGCATTTAAAACGCCGTCAATAGCAGAAATATCTGGCATTGATATTAAAGTAGGAGGTAAGCCTTGATTCTTATAGGTGTTGTAAGGAGATTTAATTTCTAAATCTACATTAAGAACTCTTTTTACGCCATAATCTTGACCTTTTTTTTCTTTTATGCAATAAATTATGGTGGGATCCGCTTGCAAAGGCCAACCATTTTTTAATCGGTTTAAATACAAACCAGCAACAATTGGTCTTTCAGAAGCTTGGGCAGTTTCCTTTTGCACAATGGATGCTAAAGTAATTACTTCTTCATTGGTTAGATTGAGTTTTTTAGCTTTTTGTAATCTACTTTCATTCCAAAACCTCTTGTAAGAAACCAACATTTTTCTTCTAAATTCCTTTGGAGAGACGGTCCAATAAAACTCATAAGTATTTGGAATGAAAATTTGAAGTACAGATTTTGTTGTTAAGTTATTTACAGTTAAAAAGTTTTTATTTTTAAAAGTAGCCAGCAAAGAAACAGAGTCTGCTGCCACTTGCGTTGAAACTCT
>TARA_B110000902_G_scaffold67221_1_pt1 | contig 15068 bp, 10 predicted proteins | sample TARA_B110000902 | Tara Oceans TARA_B110000902 (sample SAMEA4398009) | marine metagenome | biome: Polar Biome; feature: [SRF] surface water layer (ENVO:00010504); material: water (ENVO:00002006), including particulate matter (ENVO:01000060) such as... | depth 5 m | reverse complement strand
CCTATACGTTGACGTGCAGAACCGATATCAGTAGTCCAATCCAACCCAACACCATCCACTCCAGTATCGGCCATTACCTCTAACCATTGGCCTCCACCTTTAGTAAATAATGTAACAGGCACTACTCTGCCATCATTTTCACGTGTTAGCCCTGCCACAATTTGCTGCATATAGGCTAAAGAGAATTGCTGATAATTACTTTGGCCCAGTGCCCCACCCCATGTATCAAAAAGCATAATCGATTGGGCACCGGCAGCAATTTGAGCATTTAGATATGCAATAACTGATTTAGCTAAAACAACTAATAATGCATGCATTTGCTCAGGCGCATCGAACATCATCCCTTTGACCTTGGCAAAATCTTTACTCGACCCTCCTTCAACCATATAACAAGCCAAAGTCCAAGGGCTACCACTGAAACCAATCAAAGGCACTTTCCCATTTATTTCACGACGAGTAACACGAATTGCATCCATCACATAACGCAAACTATCTTCCATATCAGGCACGCCCAATTTGGCAATATCTGCAGCACTACGAATAACATTTTTGAATTTTGGTCCTTCTCCAGGGACGAAATGAAGCCCTAAACCCATCGCATCAGGAATAGTCAAAATATCTGAGAATATAATAGCGGCATCCAAATCATAACGGCGTAAGGGCTGTAAAGTGACTTCACACGCGAGGTCTGGTGTGCTGCATAGGGTCATAAAGTCCCCTGCTTTTGCCCTTATTTCACGATATTCTGGCAAATATCGGCCGGCCTGACGCATAACCCATACAGGAGTCTTATCTACAGGCTGACCTAACAACGCTCTCAAATAACGGTCATTTTTTAATTCAGACACCCGCGGGCTCCTTAATTAGAGTTCTTTGGTTTTCAAAACAGATAATTGCAGGTTAAACAGCTAAGTAATCTAAAATTCCATCTGCAGCTTGACGACCTTCAAATACGGCCGTCACAACCAAGTCTGAACCACGAACCATATCACCACCAGCAAATATTTTAGGATTTGTAGTTTGAAATGCCCGCGGACCTTTTTCTGGTGCTATAACACGTCCGCCATCATCAATCTCAACCCCATAATCACCAAACCAAGGCGCAGGGCTCGGGCGGAAGCCAAAAGCTATAACGATAGCATCAGCTTCAATAATCTCTTCACTTCCCGGAATAGCTTGTGGGCTTCGGCGACCTCGCTCATCGGGCTCACCTAACTGAGTCGTTACTACTTTAATACCTTCTACTTTGCCGTTACCCATAACTTCGATGGGCTGTCGGTTCCATAAAAATTCAACCCCTTCCTCACGCGCGTTATTAACTTCTCGCCGCGAACCGGGCATATTCTCTTCATCACGGCGATAAGCACATTGTACTGAGTCTGCACCTTGACGAATCGCAGTCCGGTTACAATCCATTGCTGTATCACCACCACCCAGAACAATCACTTTTTGACCCGACAAATCAACATATTCCGGTGAATCTAATTCAAGTTGCTTTTTATTATTGGCCACTAGGTATGGAAGGGCTTCATAAACTCCCACCTTATCCTCACCAGGGAACCCACCCTTCATATATGTATAAGTCCCCATTCCCAAGAAGACAGCATCATAATCTTCAAGTAATTGCTCAAACAAGATATCTGTACCTATTTCGGTATCCAATACAAATTCAACCCCCATACCTTCTAATACTTCTCGGCGGCGCTTGACGACTTCCTTTTCTAGCTTAAACTCAGGAATACCAAAGGTTAACAACCCACCGACTTCTGGGTTTTTATCATAAACAACTGCTTTAACACCATTACGTACTAATACATCAGCACAGCCTAAACCAGCAGGCCCCGAACCGATTACAGCAACACGTTTCCCAGTATCAATAACTTTCGACATATCAGGGCGCCAACCTTGAGACAAAGCAGTATCAGTAATATATTTCTCAACTGAGCCAATGGTTACAGCACCAAAACCATCATTTAAGGTGCAGGCTCCTTCACACAGGCGATCTTGTGGGCAAACTCGTCCACAAATCTCAGGTAAGGTATTTGTTTCATGGGCCAGCTCAGCTGCTTGCTCTATGTTTCCTTCGCTTACTAATTTTAGCCAGTTTGGAATGTAGTTATGTACAGGACACTTCCATTCACAATAAGGATTACCACATTCAAGACAACGTTCTGACTGCTCTGCTGCTACAGTTTTATCAAAATCACCATAGATCTCACCTGAACGCTTGATACGCTCTGCCGCATCTAGCTTTTGAGGGTCGACACGGCCAACCTCTAAAAATTGGAAAGTATTTTTAGCCATATATTTTTGTATTTCTCTAAATTGAGCTCTAAGCTGCTTTTGCTTTTCGTTTATTTACTAATTCGATTAAATCTTCAACCGCTGTAGCTTTGGGTTTAACCAGCCAAAATTGTTTCAAGCGCTGCTCAAACATATCTAGGATCTGATTACCCCATGTGCTACCTGTCTCACGAACATGATCTTCGATCATCGCTTTTAAATAAAGCGCGTGTTCGGATAGTGCACCACCATCAATACGTACTAACTCAACTAACTCCTTGTTATAACGTTCAGCTAAGGTATTTGATATATCAAGTACATAGGCAAACCCGCCAGTCATACCTGCGCCAAAATTCAGCCCCGTCTCTCCCAGCACTGTCACCACGCCACTTGTCATATATTCACAGCCATGGTCACCGACGCCTTCCACAACTGCTATGGCACCTGAATTACGGACTGCAAATCGTTCACCAGCCATTCCAGAAGCATACAAAGCGCCACCGGTTGCGCCGTATAAACAAGTGTTACCCATAATACTCGCTTGTTGGGACTCAAACTCGCTTTCTCTTGGAGGGTAGATAGTCAGTTTACCATCAGCCATCCCCTTACCAACATAATCATTGGCGTCACCTTCAAGGCGCATTTCAAGACCACCCGCATTCCAAACACCAAAACTTTGGCCCGCAGAACCAGTTAGCTGCACTCGGATTGGGCTCTCATTCATGCCATAGTTGCCATGATGCCGTGCAATTTCACCAGATAACCGCGCACCAATAGACCGATTGATATTGCGAATATCATAACTAAAAAATCCACCTTGTTTAGTCTCAATCGCCGTTTGCATCTCAACCAACATCTGTTCAGCCAGTTCACCTTTATCATAAGGCTCATTACGTGGCTTAACACAAAATTGTGGTTTATCAGCAGCAATGCCAGCTGTTGACAGTAATGGTTTCAGATCAAGCTTACGTTGCTTGTCAGTCGTTCCAGGCAAGACTTCTAGCAAGTCAGTCCGTCCAATTAACTCTTCCAAACTTGCAACACCTAATACCGACAACCACTCTTGTGTTTCACGTGCAACAAATTGAAAATAATTCATTACCATCTGAGGCAGGCCGATAAAATGCTGCGAGCGTAGCTTCTCATTTTGAGTTGCAACTCCAGTTGCACAGTTATTCAAATGACAGATCCGTAAAAATTTACAGCCCAGTGCTACCATTGGCCCAGTACCAAAGCCAAAACTTTCAGCACCTAAAATAGCTGCTTTAACGACATCCAAGCCTGTTTTTAACCCACCATCTGTTTGAAGTCTGACCTTGTCACGTAAGTCATTCATACGCAGAGTTTGATGAGCTTCAGATAAACCAAGCTCCCATGGACCACCAGCATATTTTACTGAGGTCAAAGGACTTGCACCTGTACCACCGTCATAACCAGAAATCGTAATTAGATCCGCGTAAGCTTTAGCTACTCCGGCCGCAATCGTTCCAACTCCGGCTTCAGATACCAGCTTCACAGACACCAATGCATCCGGATTAACTTGTTTTAAATCAAAAATCAACTGCGCCAAATCTTCAATAGAATAAATATCATGATGCGGTGGTGGTGAAATGAGGGTCACACCAGGTACTGAGTGTCGTAAAGTCGCAATCATTTGATTCACTTTCCCGCCTGGTAACTGGCCTCCCTCTCCAGGCTTTGCGCCTTGCGCTATTTTGATTTGTAAAACTTCAGCATTAACTAAATAATGTGGTGTCACTCCAAAACGACCTGATGCAACCTGCTTGATTTTTGACACTTTCTCCGTGCCAAAACGCGCAGGATCTTCACCACCCTCTCCTGAGTTAGAACGCCCACCTAAACGGTTCATACCCACCGCTAAAGCTTCGTGTGCCTCCGGCGACAAAGCACCCAATGACATACCTGCACTATCAAAACGTTTTAATATGCCACCAATACTTTCAATTTCATCTATAGGCAGTGGGGTTTCTGCTAATTTTAAACCTAATAAATCTCGAAGTACGGCAACCGGGCGCTCATTAACAAGAGCTGCATAAGACTTATAATCTTCATAACTTCCACCTTGAACTGCCTTATGCAACTCTCCAATGATATCTGGGTTATAAGCATGATATTCGCCACCATAAACAAACTTCAACAGGCCACCCTGAGTACGTTTTTTACGTTTGTTCCAGGCCCTATCGGCCAGAGCTTTTTGATCGGTTTCTAATTCCTCAAAGCCCGTACCGCTAATACGACTTGTTGTTGCAACAAAACATTTATCAACAACAGTCTCATTCAGACCAACAATCTCATACAGCTGGGCACCACGATAACTCGCAATCGTAGAAATACCCATTTTTGATGTGATCTTATATAAGCCTTTGTTGATTCCTTTTCGATAGTGAGTGCACACATCAGGATAGCTCATACCATTAATTTCCTTGGTATGAATTAAATCATTCAAGCAGGCATAAGCCAAATAAGGATAAATAGCTGTCGCACCATAGCCTAATAAAACTGCAAAGTGGTGAGGATCACGCGCAGTTGCAGTTTCAACAACAATATTAGCATTACATCGTAAGCCAGATTTAATCAGCCTGTGGTGAACCGCGCCTGTTGCTAGCAATGAATGTATAGGTAGACTATCACTCGTAATATCACGATCCGTCAGCATGATAATCACACTCCCAGCACGAACCGCCTGTTCCGCTTGGTCAGTAATGGCATCAATCGCTGCTCCCAAGCCAATACTTGCATCATAATTTAACGATAAAATCGTTGTTTTATAATCATCCGGATTGTCTTGTCCTAAATCTAGCAACTGATTAAAACGACTGGTTGAAAGGACGGGAGAATCAATTACAAGACGTCTAGCGTGCTCGGCTCCCTCTTCGAATAAATTATGTTCTCTACCAAAACAAGTTTCCAAAGACATCACTATACTTTCACGAAGTGAATCAATCGGCGGGTTCGTCACTTGAGCAAACTGTTGCCGGAAGTAATCGAATAAAGATCTCTCATGCTGCGATAGAACAGGGAAGGGCGTGTCATCACCCATTGAGCCTGTTGCTTCTTGGCCAACTTCACCTAACACTCGAATAACTTGGTCCCGCTCTTCAAAACTTACTTGAAACAGCTTCTCAAAGGTCTCAAACTTATCCTCATTAATTGCAGGAGGGACTTCATCCTCTGCTTTATCATGCAATCGCTCTAGATTAGTTTCTAACCATTCACGATAGGGGTGAACATTCTTAAGATTATTATTAATATCTTCGGGCAATAACAACTCACCTGTTGACGTGTCAATTGCTAGCATTTGTCCAGGTTTCAGACGACCTTTAGCTACCACGTCTTCTGGCTTATAATTATAAACACCAACTTCTGATGCCAAAGTAATATGACGATCCTTAGTAATGATATAACGTGCAGGTCTTAAACCATTACGATCTAATGAACAGGCAGCATAACGGCCATCGGTTAAGACCACTCCTGCCGGCCCATCCCATGGCTCCATATGCATAGAATTGTATTCATAAAATGCTTTTAAGTCTTCATCCATGGTGTGATCATTTTGCCAGGCTGGAGGGACCAACAAACGCATTGCACGGAATAAACTAACCCCACCCGCTAGCAAGGCTTCCAACATATTATCCATGCTCGATGAATCAGAGCCCGTCATCCCGACTAAAGGACGAATATCATCCATATTATCAATCAATGACGTTGCAAATTTAGTCCCGCGAGCTAATGCCCAATTTCGATTGCCTTGGACAGTATTAATTTCACCATTATGTGCTAGGTAGCGAAATGGTTGTGCCAAGCGCCATTGCGGCAAAGTGTTTGTTGAAAAACGTTGGTGAAATACACAAATCGCAGTTTCCATCCGTTTATCTTTCAAATCTGTGTAAAAGTCGGCTAAATAAGCCGGCATCATCAAGCCTTTGTAAGAAATGACCTGAGAGGATAAAGTGGGAATATAAAAGGCATCATCAAGTACTGCCTTTTCAGATAAGCGGCGTGCAATATACAAGTGGCGCTCAAATGCTGCATTATCCATACCTGCTGCTGCATTCACAAAAACTTGTCGTATAATCGGCAAAGAGCCCAGAGCTTGCGCACCACATGCTGCCTCAGGATCAACAGGCACATCACGCCACCCCTGCACATCAAGTTTTTGAGCTACCAACTGTGCTGTAACGATGGCTTGATTTGCATCAGCCTGCTTTTGATCCTGAGATAAAAAAACCATGCCTACCGCATAATACTCAGATAGAACAAAACCAAGCTCATTTGCAATATCTCGAAAAAAACCATCTGGCTTTTTCATCAACAAACCACAACCATCACCAGTCTTACCGTCAGCACCAATTGCTCCGCGATGAGTTAAATTACCCAACGCTTCAATTGCTGTTTCAATAAGCCAGTGACTCGGTTTGTTATCCATTTGAGTAATCAAACCAAAACCACAGTTATCTTTCTCAAATTCCGGCCTATAGAGGCCTTGTTCTAGTTCTTTTGGCTGACCCACGTCTATACCTTTAACATTTGTGTTAATGCTCGACTCCCCATCATTGCTTTAATTTGAGAAGTATTGATGCCTTTATAAGTAAGGCAGCAAAATTGATCCACCATTATAACTGTTGATCTGATGCCATTCAATCATCACTTCTTTATAAATAGGACATTTATTAAAGATAGAAATTTCCCTAATTTCAATTAAATAGCTAAAATAGTTTGTTGTTTATAAAAAAGGCATTAGATCTATCATGGATAAACCTGTCGTTGGTATCGTAATGGGAAGTAATAGTGACTGGCCTGTTATGCAAAAAGCCGTAGAACAACTCGAAGATTTTGGTATCCCCTACGAAACAAAAGTCGTCTCAGCACATCGTACACCCGGTCTTTTAACTGAGTATGCTGTCACTGCGAAAGACAAGGGACTCAGCTGCATTATTGCTGGTGCCGGTGGCGCTGCTCATCTACCTGGGATGTTAGCCGCCAACACAACGATCCCAATTCTTGGCGTACCCGTCCCTTCTAAATATTTAAAAGGTCAAGACTCTTTGTTGTCTATTGTCCAAATGCCAAAAGGTATTCCCGTCGCCACTTTTGCTATTGGTGAGGCTGGTGCAGCTAATGCCGCTCTATTCGCTATTGCACAATTAGCAACGAGTGATGAAAATCTTGCTAAAAAATTAACACAATTCAGGATCCACCAGCATGAGCAAGTGCTGGCAATGACACTTCCGCCACAATAACGGATATTTTTATTATGATTTTACCTGGCGCCACACTCGGCATGCTCGGCGGCGGCCAATTAGGCCGTATGTTCACAACAGCAGCACAAACAATGGGGTATAAGGTCATTGTCTTAGATCCAGATCCCCTAAGCCCAGCAGGCATCATTGCTGATCAACACCTCTGCGCCAAATACGATGACAAAGTAATATTAGAATCATTAGCCCTGGCATGCGATGCCGTCACGACTGAATTTGAAAATATCCCTGCCTCAACCTTAGCTTATTTAGAATCAAAAACCGTTGTACATCCTTCTTCTAAAGCATTAGAAAAAACCCAAAACCGTATTATCGAAAAGCAATTTATAGCTTCTCTAGGTATAGCCGTAGCTCCTTTTCTGCCGATCAGAACTGAAGAAGATATTGACGATGTCGAAAGCCATATTCAACTCCCAGGTATATTAAAAGTCGCCAACTTTGGCTACGATGGAAAAGGCCAAGTTGTTTGCCACAGCCTAGACGAGGTAAGGCAGGCTTTTGCTTTACTAAATCAAGCTGAATGTGTATTCGAAGAGCGTATCGACCTAGATCGCGAAGTTTCAACCGTTTTAGCTCGTGGCCAACTGGGGGATATCAGTAATTTTCCTGTCGCAGAAAATATTCATATCAATGGTATCTTGCACAGTACAACAGTACCTAGCGCCATAAGTGACGAACAAGCTCGAACTGTAATGGAGATTGCCGATAAAATTGCCGAGAGCCTAAACTATGTAGGGACTATGGCTGTTGAATTTTTTATCTCCAAGGAAGGCGATATTATTACGAATGAGATAGCACCAAGACCCCACAATTCAGGTCATTTCACACTTGATGCCTGTGAAACATCACAATTTGAACAACAAGTCCGCATGCTTTGTAATCTGCCCTCAGGCAACTGCGAGCTTAAATCTCCAGTCGTTATGATCAACATTTTAGGAGATATTTGGGGAAGCAGCCAACCGGATTGGCATGACTTATTATCTATTCCCAACAATAAATTACACCTCTACGGCAAACAAGAAGCACGTGTCGGACGGAAAATGGGGCATTTTAATGTTCTTGCAGCTTCAACCGAACAAGCAATGGTGGTCGCAAATAATAGTTTTGAACGTCTAAAAGCAGATTAAAAAGAGAAAAGCAGGCTTAAAAACCTATTCTGTTTCCACTTTTTCAGTGTAGCCACAACTTTTTTGTGGACACACTTTCTCAGCACCACGGCTCTTAGTTGTTTTAGTCGTCAAAATTGGCCACTCACAATCAGGGCAAGGTTCTTTGACAGGTTCATTCCATAGCGCATAGTCGCACTCTGGATATCCTGAACAAGAATAAAATATCTTGCCACGTCGAGACTTGCGAACCAGAATCTCACCTTTTTTACATTGTGGACAATCTACACCAGTGTTGGTTGGCTGCTCTAGTGATTCAATATGTTTACATTTTGGATAACTACTACAGCCAATAAACTTTCCATACTTACCTATACGCACCCATAAGTCCGACTCACATTTCGGGCACTTCCGATCTGCTACTACTTCAGGTTCACTGGCGGTTGTTTCTTCACCATCTACATTTCGAGTGTAATCGCATTCAGGATAGGCCGTACAGCCAATGAACCGACCACTTCTACCCAGCCGGCTAGAAAGCTTTTTTCCACACTTAGGGCAATCCTCATCCAACAACTCTTGCGTCACATCACTGCGCTGAACTTCTTTATCTTTGGTCTCAACTTGTTCTTTAAACGGCCCCCAAAAATTTCTTAACAGTGGCACCCACTCTTTTTCGCCACGTGATACTGCATCCAAGTCGCCTTCTAAACTGGCAGTAAAGCCATAATCCACATATTGTGTAAAATGTTCGACTAAAAACTTACCTACAACACGGCCAACATCAGTTGGGTGGAAGCGTTTCTTTTCTAGTTCAACATATTCTCTTTGCAATAAAGTCGAAATGATATTGGCATAGGTTGATGGTCGCCCAATATCATGCTCTTCAAGACTTCTCACTAAGCTGGCTTCACTATAGCGTGGTGGTGGCTCTGTAAAATGTTGCTCTGGCCGAACAGCCTTCAAATCAACAACATCACCCACTTCCATCACGGGTAGAAGCCGCTCATCTTTATCTGACTTAGAGTCGTCTTTACCCTCAAGGTAAACACTCATAAAGCCAGGGTTGACAACAGTCGAACCATTAGCACGAAGGGTGTTTCCCGCACCACAACCTAAGTCAACGGCAACTGTATTCATAGTGGCATGAACCATTTGGCTGGCAAGAGTGCGCTGCCAAATCAAGGTGTACAACTTATGTTGATCGGCAGGTAAATATGACTTTAATGATTCTGGCGTACGTGAAATAGACGTTGGCCGCACTGCCTCATGGGCCTCTTGGGCATTTTTAGATTTAGTTTTATAAACTTGGGGCGCTTTTGGCACTGCTACAGCACCATATTTTTCAGCAATAAAACCTCTCAGCTCTTCAACCGCCTCATTTGCTAATGAAACCGAATCAGTTCGCATGTAGGTAATTAAACCCACAGCACCCTCACCCGTATCAACGCCTTCATACAATTGTTGAGCAACACTCATTGTGCGTTGCGCTCCAAAGCCTAATTTACGAGACGCTTCTTGTTGTAAGGTCGAAGTAGTGAAAGGCGCTGCAGGGTTGCGCTTACGTTGCTTTTTACTGACATTGGTGACTAATAATTTACCATCAGCGGCCTTAGTCAAAATAGCTACAGCTTCAGCTGATCCCGTTTCATTGTTAATTGTAAACTGTGATAATTTCTTGCCTTGCAAGTGAGTTAACTTCGCATCAAAATTAGCTTTTTTCAGTGCGGCATCAGCTTCAATGGTCCAATACTCTTTCGGTTCAAATGCTTCTATTTCTAATTCACGCTCAACTATCATCCGTAAAGCAGGGCTTTGAACTCGACCGGCAGAAAGTCCCCGCCGTACCTTTTTCCACAACAAAGGCGATAAGGTGAACCCTACAAGATAATCTAGGGCCCGACGGGCTTGTTGAGCATTAACCATATCCATGGATAACTCACGCGGATTTGCCACTGCTTCATTGACAGCTTGCTTGGTAATCTCATGAAAAACTACTCGATGTGTTTTCTTGTTTTTTAATGTACCGCGTTTTTTCAACAATTCATATAAGTGCCATGAAATTGCTTCTCCCTCTCTGTCCGGATCCGTTGCAAGGTAAAGGACATCAGCTTTTTTCATTGCCTTTGCAATAGCATCAACATGCTTACTATTACGGTCAATGACTTGATATTTCATTGCAAAGTCATTAGCAGTGTCGACAGCACCTTCTTTTGGCAATAGGTCACGAACATGACCATAAGATGCAAGCACCACAGTATCTTTACCCAAATACTTCTGTATCGTTTTGCACTTAGCCGGTGACTCTACTATAACTAATTTACTGCTCATATCTTTCTATTACCAAAATGACTGTTTCTGATACAACGCTGCCCGCTATAACGGGCAGTCGACAGGATGACTAAACTTACTAGGCTCAATGAATAACCGCTTCCATATCTTCAAAGACTAAATCTTCCATCCATGCATAAGCTACTTCTCTACCCGGCTGATAAAAAAGAACCATCAACACAACCCACTTAAGCTGATCTAAATCAATCTCATCTGTCTCCAATGCCAACACACGTTCAATGACAACTTCACGTGTCATTTGGTCCAACACACCTACTTGCTCTAAAAACAATAAGTAACCACGACAAGCGGTATTTAATAACTTAAGCTCTTGTTCAGCGTAAAAACGCATAGCAAGGAGGGGCGAGCCGGCAGAATCTTCTGCAATTACAGTCATGTTTTCCAGCCACACAAGTGCCTTGTCGATCTCCAGTTCTGGAAAACCAACCTGTTCTAGCTCAGATTCCAATGCTGCCTTATCGGGTTGGCTAACATCATCGTTATCAATGTAGTTTTCAAACAAATACAACAATACATCAATCACATTTTCTTTCATTGTATTCCTCTACTTAGTGCTTCAACCATCCATTCGGATATATCGGCCACCAGATAATGATGCCACCTGGCCTTCTAACTCTAGTAATAGCAGCATGGATGAAACTATATCAACCGTCAATCCACTTTGCTCTGCAAGAGTATCTATTTCTATAGGATCATAACCTAAACAAGTAAACAGCAGTTGATAATCACTATCTAGTGTCTGTGGCCCATTGTTTACTGTGGCCTCTTTTGTTTCTAAAACCTCGACAACACCGGCTAATGCGCCTAATTCTTCAATAATATCTTCAGCTTTTTCCACCAGTTTTGCACCTTCACGAATCAACTGATGACACCCTTTTGCTAGCGGATTATGAATAGAGCCTGGAATAGAAAACACTTCACGCCCTTGTTCTAATGCCATCCGTGCCGTACCAAGTGAACTGCTACGAGACGATGCTTCAACGACCAAGACTCCAAGAGATAAGCCACTAATCAAGCGGTTTCGTCTGGGAAAATTTTCTGGGCGAAGGGGGGTTCCCAATGCAAATTCCGACACAAGAGCACCCTCCTGAACAATATCTTGAGCAAGAGCATACTGCTTTTCTGGGTAAACCCGATCCAGTCCCGAACCCATCACCGATAAAGTTTTACCTTCCACTGCTAGAGCACCTTGATGAGCTGCAGAATTAATACCATCGCTCAATCCACTAGTAATAGTTAGACCCCCATGCGCTAAAAACCGCGAAAACTCAAACGCATTATCTCGGCCTAATCTTGAAGGATTTCGACTACCAACAATACCTAACTGCCATTCCGACAGGAGGCCTGCATCGCCTTGAACAAACAAAATACTCGGAGGATCTACAATCTCTTTCAGTAAAGGCGGATATCGCTCATCTTGAATGGTGACAATATGGCGATCAGGCTCCGCAAACCAGATCAGATCTTGCTCTACAAGATCCCAGTTTGGTGCTAACAAAGATTGATAGCTACGGTCTGAAATGTTCTTCGCCGCTCTCGGGTTTTCAAATAACGATTGTAGACTGGGAAATTGCTCTAACAACCGCATAAACGTAATTGGTCCTACTCCAGGTGTTCGGTGTAAGGCTAACCAGCATGCTAATAACTTTTGATCGTCTGTAAAACGTTTCAGAACAACACCTTTATCTAATAATTTAGCAAAATCACTCAATCATGGATCGTCAATATAAGACTAAACACAATTAAAGACTATCGCAATCCTCATTGTCTCCAAACTACTCACTTGCCTGAACTTTATGGGTGGCTTGATAAAACGTTAAGTCAAAAGCACAGCATGATATACTGACGAATAATTATTAATTTAATAACAAAGTCTAAGGTGGAGATCTAAATGAAACATATTGCCTATACATTCCTAGGATTGGCTGCTCTTTTTGGCGCCAACGTAACTCTAGCTGCTGGTGATGCCGCAGCAGGAGCAGGAAAAGCAGCAAGTTGTGCAGCCTGCCACGGAGCTAATGGTCAGGCAGCTGTACCTGTTTATCCTAGCCTTGCAGGTCAAAATGAAGCTTACCTAGTTTCATCTCTGCAATCATATAAGAACAAACAGCGTAGTGGCGGGATGTCTGCCATTATGGAAATGCAAGCTGCGAACTTATCTGAGCAAGATATTGAAGACTTAGCAGCCTACTACGCCGCAATGAGATAAATCTCTATGCAAATAATTTATCAAGGCGGCCAATTGGCCGCTTTTTTATTTCAACTCGCGATACTTATCTATTCCAAACATTAGCAACAACTTATACAATGCTCCTATAATAGGAGAGATATCCATCACCACAGTCTGATCAGGTTATCAATATGGCGCTAAGACAAATACTTCACTTCCCAGATCCTCGCTTGCGGAAAAAGGCCGCGCCAGTTGCTAAGGTTACTGATGATATACGTCAGCTCGCAGATGATATGTTAGAAACTATGTATGCTGCACCCGGCATCGGTTTAGCCGCTACCCAAATTAACATCCAAAAACGCCTCGTTGTAATCGATATTTCTGAAGATAAATCTACGCCTTATGTATTTATCAATCCTGAAATAGTCGAAAAGGATGGTGAACGTGAGCACGAAGAAGGCTGCCTATCAGTGCCAGAAGCTTATGAGCTCGTTACACGTGCTGACACAGTTCGTGTCTCAGCTCTTGACCGAGAGGGCGCCCCTTTTGTGCTGGAAGCTGATGAATTACTAGCCACTTGCATCCAGCATGAAATAGACCACCTTGATGGCAAACTCTTTGTAGACTATCTGAGCAATTTAAAACGTCAACGCATTAAAAAACGGCTCGAAAAACAACAAAAACAACAAGAACAAAACTAGGGTTTCGATGCGTATTATTTTTGCTGGCACACCAGACTTTGCCGCACATAACCTCAAAGTATTGTTAACAACTGATCATACTATTTGCGCCACCTACACACAGCCTGATCGGCCTGCTGGACGAGGAAGGAAGCTCGCTACGAGCCCTGTTAAACAAGTAGCTCTGGACAACAACATTCCTGTTGAACAGCCAGAAAGCTTCAAGCAACAATCAGACAAAGACACCCTCATTGCTTATCAAGCAGACCTAATTATAGTAGTAGCTTATGGCTTAATCTTACCTCAAGCTGTTCTCGATGCCCCAACTCTTGGCTGCATTAACATTCACGCCTCATTATTGCCTCGTTGGCGAGGTGCCGCGCCAATCCAACGTGCCATCCTTGCTGGTGACAATAAAACAGGCGTTTGTATAATGCAAATGGAAGCGGGGCTAGATACTGGGCCAGTTCTCGCCCGGGCCCAATGTCCAATTTATAATGACGATACCGCTCAAAGATTACATGACCGGTTAGCGCAGCTCGGTGGAGAGACGCTGCTAAATTCATTGCCTAAACTTACGACATTACAAGCAGAAGCTGAAAGCCAACACCATGAGCTAAGCACCTATGCAAAAAAACTACACAAAACAGAAGCTAACATTGATTGGAAAAATACTGCTAAAGTCATAGTTAGACAAGTGCATGCCTTTAATCCATGGCCTGTCGCCCAGACAGAATGGAAACAAAAAACATTTCGTGTTTGGTCTGCAGAAGAAGTAGATACCCCTCATTCCGCCGCCCCAGGCCAAGTAATAAAAGTCGATAAAAATGGTATTGATATAGCGTGTGGGCAAGGTTCATTAAGAATGACGGAAGTCCAACTTGCTGGTAAACGAGCAATGCCCGTCAGTGACTTTCTAAATGCTAACCTTTTGTCGACAGGTGAGCACCTTGGCTAAAAGCAAAGTCATAAAAACAGCTCGTCCTGCCGCCGCAAGAGTGATTGGTGATATTCTGCGCCATCGCCGATCATTAAACGGAGTTTTAAGAGCAGCCCTTCTCTCATTGCCAGAGAATGAAAGAGGATTATGCCAACAACTCTGCTATGGCGTAATACGCTGGCATCCACAATTACAATCTATTGCCGATCAATTATTGTCCAAACCACTTAAAAATAAAGATAGTGACCTGCAAGCTCTATT